>ERZ827168.1483-NODE-1483-length-31976-cov-22.633000_pt1 | contig 31976 bp, 29 predicted proteins | sample MGYA00519868_ERZ827168 | MGnify/ENA primary metagenome ERZ827168 (study PRJEB31778, sample SAMEA3449271) | human gut metagenome | biome: human gut; feature: human-associated habitat; material: faeces | place: United Kingdom | collected 2010/2012 ...
GCACCAATTCGCCTTCTTTAAGTGAATTGGTGATTACTATCTTAATCGAAAAAGTGTAATTTGTCAAGCTATTTTTGCAAATTTTTGATATAATTATTAAGGAGGTATTTATGAAGTTAGAACAACTACCTAAAATTGGTCCCAAAACCATAAATATTTTAAATAAAATTAACATAAATACAGTTGAAGATTTACTAACATATTATCCATATCGTTACAATGTTATTAAATTTATAAACATAGATGAAGCAAATGAAAATATGATTTGTTATATCAAAGCCAAAATTTTAAGTGTTCCTAAAGTTGCATATATAAAGAAGAATTTTAATCGCCTAGATTTTATTGCATCAAACAGCAACCAAGATTTCAAAGTCACTATTTTTAATCGTGCTTATTTAAAACAAAGTCTAACTTTAGATAAAGAAATAGTTTTAATTGGTAAATTTTCCAAACTAAAAAACAGTTTTGTTGCTAATGATATTAAATATAATATGCATGAAGAACGTATTGAACCAATATATCATTTAACAGAAGGTTTAAAAAACTCTAGTTTAGAAACAATGATATCTAATGCTTTAAAAGAAAATATATCTTTAAATGATTATATACCATCTTATTTATCAGAAAAATATCATTTCTTAAATAAAGATGAAGCGATTAGAAAAATTCATCAACCAGAGAGTCCTAGTGATATAAAAAATAGTATGTTAAAACTCATATATGAAGAATTATTTATTTATACGTTTAAAATAAACTATTTAAAAAGTATTAATAAAGCAACTAATGGTTTACCAAAGAAATTTGATGAAACCCAAATACAAGATTTTTTATCAAGCTTAAATTTTGAATTAACAAAAGACCAATTAACAACTATTGAGGATATCCTAAAAGATATGAAAGAAAATAAAAGAATGAATAGATTAGTTCTTGGGGATGTGGGTTCAGGAAAAACAATTGTAGCATTTGTTGCTATTTTAGCAAATTACTTTTCTGGTTATCAATCAACATTTATGGCTCCAACAGAAATTCTTGCTAAACAGCATTTCACATCTATCAAAGAATATTTTAAAGAATATGATATCAATATAGCTTTATTAACAGGAAATTTAACTAAAAAACAAAAAGAAAATATATATAACCAAATTAGTAATGGAAAAATCGATATTGTAATTGGTACCCATGCATTATTAAATGATAATTTAAATTTTCAAAATTTAGGTTTAGTTATCACTGATGAACAACATCGTTTCGGAGTTAATCAAAGAAATTTACTTCAAAACAAAGGTCTAAATGGTGGGGCTGATGTCCTTTATTTATCAGCAACTCCAATTCCTAGAACATATGCTTTAACTATCTACGGTGACTTAGATTTATCTCAAATAAAGACAAAGCCTAATATCAGAAAAGAAATAATAACCAAAATAGCCAGTGAACAAAACATTAAAGAAGTTTTATTTAAAATGTATGAAGAATTGAAGTTAAACCATCAAATATTTGTGGTTTCACCATTAATTGAACAAAATGATGAACTAAACATAAATAGTGTTATTGAACTAAAAGAAAAACTAAACAAAGCATTTAGTAACAAAGTTAGAATTGAAATACTTCATGGAAAATTAAAGCAAAAAGAAAAAGATGAACTTATGAAAGAGTTTCAAGAAAATAAGATAAACATATTAATATCAACAACAGTTATTGAAGTAGGAATAGATATTCCTAATGCTTCAATGATGGTAATTTATAATGCTGAAAGATTTGGTCTTGCAACACTTCACCAACTTCGAGGTCGTGTAGGTAGAAGCAATATTCAAAGTTATTGTTATTTAGTAACAAATAATAGTAATAATGAAAGATTAAAAGTAATGGAAAAATCATCAGATGGCTTTTATATTGCAGAACAAGACTTTAAGCAACGTGGTCAAGGAGACCTTTTCGGTGTAAAACAAAGTGGAGATATGTCATTTAAAATTGCTGATTTAAAAAGAGACTTTAGCATATTATCTCAAGCCAATATTGATGCAGAAAATTTCCTAGTAAGTAAAAAATATCAAGAATATGAATATTACAATAATATTATAAAAGAAATAGACTTTTTAGATTAAAGGGGATAATATAAAATAACTATATAAGTCAAGCTCAAATGGCAGAAATACTAGGAGTTAATCGTTCAACATATTCTCTATGGGAGTTAGGAATTAATATTATATCTTTAAAAAGTTTATGTAATTTTGCAGATTATTTTAATTATTCTATTGATTATGTTTTAGGATTAACAAATATAAGAAAAAATCCAAATTTAATTAAAGGGTTAGATTTAATCAAACTTGGAGAAAATATCAAAAGGATAAGATTACAAAATGAATTATCACAAGAAAATATTGCCTCAATGATTGGGGTAACACAAGCTTGTATAACTAGATATGAAAAAGCTTTGATATGTATTTCAACTTCTAATCTATACAAATTATCAAAAGAATTTAAAATATCTTTATCAGAATTATGTGGAAAAGTAAAAAGTCGTTAAAATGTTAACGATTTTTTATTTATTATTAAACTCTACCGATACAATAAAATCAGAATATTTACCTTTGTCAATAGCATTAATTGCAAATACACAATCATTTTCTTCAAAAATTCTTTTGGCCATTTCAAGTCCTAGTCCAGTGCCTTTAGTAATAGTATTTTTTCCACGATAACCTCTTGTGCATAAAAATTTGACCTCTTCTCTTTCTATTTTTTGACCTGTATTTTTTATTATAACTTTTGTAGTTTTTTCATTTTCTGAAAAAGTTATATAAACTTTTCCTTTAGGCAGAGAATGTTTTACTGAATTTTCTAATAATATATATAATCCTAGATAAGTATACTTTGTGATTAATGTTAAGTTATTTTGTATTGGCGACAAATCAAAAACTATGTCCTTTTTTCTTGCTTGATATTTTAAAAGCAATATCAATTTCAGCAAGATTGGATGTAATTTTTTTGCATATTTTTCGCTTTTATAAGATTCTATCTCATTTAGTATATCTAATCTATAATTTATTAATTCATACATTGATAATAATGATTTAGCAGGTTCACTATTTTCACTTAACTCTTTGTTTTCGCTTTTAAATTCTTCACTCATTGAATTAAATTGTGCTCCCATATTTCTTAAATCATGAATGCAGTCCCTTAAAGTGATGTTGTACATTTCAACTTCTTCAATATCATTAATATAATCAACAATGAAATCTTCATTATACACTTGAAATTGATTAACTTTTTGATTATATTTTTCTATATTGGTTTTTACTTTATGATATTGACTTCCATTTATTATTAAGCAAGTATATATTTTACTTCTTCCACAATAGGTATTAAATCCATAGGGACATTTGTGTAATCCTATGGTATTTTCACATTTTTTATAATGTTCTAAACACTTTTTTTCTAAAAAATATTTATTACAAACTTTCGGTATTTTATTAGAATTATTGCATGTTAGTTTTTTTGTTGTCTTGTCATAAACTACTATACTTTCCATAAATATTACAACCCGCTTTTAATATTTAAATATACACTTATAGCTTCTACTATACCGTTGATTATAGCTATACCATCACTTACACTAATATTATTGCTTATTTTCTTTATGTCGTTTATGTATCCCTTTTTATCCTTAAAAGATTTTACATAATAATGTTCTAGTTCACTAACTGTTTTTGTACTAACACCTTGTGACAATAATTTTCTTCTTGCTTCTTTCCAGTATTCAACTGGATCAGACAATTTTTTTATATATTTATCAAGTAATGCTGCTAAGTCAGAAATTTGAATGTTTTTCGCTTTTATTTCATCAACATACTTACTATACTCGTGCATATCTAAATATTGTTGTTTAGCACTAAAAATAATAACTATTTTATCAGGATAAGTTCTCTTAATTATTTTAGCTAACGCCGCACCTTGATATTTTTCATTTATTTCTTTTCCAATTCCATTTATATCGCAGAAAATAATATCATATTTTTCGTAGTCCTCTATTTTTGTATATTCATAAACCTTATTTACATCTAAAAAACCAATTTTTTTAAGGGGTTCAATATCAAATCCTTCATCATCAATAAATAATATTTTTATGTTTTTTCTATCTTTCAATGACACGTTGTCAATTGTGGTTCTATTATTTTCTAAATAATCAATTGTTAACATTTTACTTGTTTTTAAATATCCTAACATAATAACCTCCCAAAATTTAATATTTAATATTATTATATCAGATAAAATTCTTTTTGTCTTAAAAAATAATAACAAATTCTTCTTTTAGATAAAATGTTGTTAATTTGTTGATTAAAAAAATGTTTTAAAAACAACAAATATTTGCAAATGTTTATATATCTACGAAAAAGTGGCCGACATACTTTAATATGTCGGCCTTCAGGGGGTTTTGGTTGATCTCTTCACATTGAGATTCGTAAGAGAGATCAGGTTATTAGCATGACTTGTATCATGCTAGTATAATCTTAATATTTTTTTTGAAGTTTGTCAATAACTTTTTATAATAATTTTAAAATTTTACAAAATAACTCTTTTATCTTGCATCGTATAGCAAACATATGTTATTATATAAATGCGGGGTAAAATCAAAAATAAAGGAAGAAATTATGATATTAAATGTAAGTGGAAGAACAGATATAATTGCATTTTATGAAAAGTGGTTTATGAATAGATTAAATGCTGGTTTCGTTGATGTAAGAAATCCCTTTAATCCTAAACTTGTAAGTAGAATTAACTTTAGTGATGTTGATTTAATTTTATTTTGTACTAAAAACCCAATTCCAATATTAAATGATTTAGACAAAATAAAAATTCCTTTTATATTTCATGTTACCATAACACCTTATAAAAATGATATTGAACCAAATGTTATATTAAAAACAGAAATAATAAATGCTGTTAAAAAAATATCTACAATTATAGGAAAAGATAATATTTACATAAGATATGACCCCATTTTTCTAAGTGATAAATACAATATTGTTTATCATATTAAAGCTTTTAACAAGTTATGCACATTATTAAAGGGATATGTAAATACTATAATTGTTTCTTTTCTTGATGAATACAAAAATGTTTTAAAAAATAAAAATATTTTAAAATATCGTCAGTTTACTGAAAATGAATATAAATTAATCGGTGAAAATTTTAGTAATATAGCAAGGACTAATAACATGGTAGTACAAACTTGTTTTGAAGATAGAAACTTAACAGAATATGGATTTAAAAAAGGAGAATGTTTATCACATGAACTTGCATATAAACTTACTGGTAAGACTTATAAATCATGGAAAGCTAGAAAAGAAAGAAAATGTGAATGTGTAGAAATGGTAGATATCGGATGTTACAATTCATGTAAACATTTTTGCAAATATTGCTATGCAAATTATGATGAAAAAATGGTTAATGAAAACTTTAAAAATCATGATGTAAATTCATCTCTTTTATGTGGAAATTTAAAAAAAGATGATATAATAAAAGTAAGAAATAAGTAAATGCACTTAAAAGTTGATAGAAAATAACAAGCAAATAAAATATAATTAAATAACGAAAGGAAAATAAATATGAAATTTGGTGAAAATTTAAAAAACATTAGAAAACAAAAAAATATTTCTCAAGAAGAATTAGCAGAAAAACTTGGAGTATCAAGACAAAGTATATCAAAATGGGAAACGGGAGAAAACTTTCCTAGCATGAACAACATTATGTGTTTATGCGATATATTTAAGTGTAAAATAAATGATTTAGTCCATGAAGATTTTACAGATATAGATTCTTTAGATAGTGAAATAAAAGAAAGTGTCGTAAAGTTTAAAAAAGAAAAACAAATAAAAGTAAAGTTAATAAGTAAAATAATTTATGTATTAGCAAATATAATTAATAAAATATTTATTGGTGTATCTGTTTTAATAAGCATAATAATTCTTGCTTTACCATTTGTATCTAAATCTTTAAGAATTGAAGATACTGACATTTACATGTTAAATATTAGAGTGGGTGATATTACAACAAATGGTGAACTTGCTAATGAGTATTTAAATAGTCACAGTATTACAGAAATTATATTTTATGTAGAAATTATTTTACTTGGTGTTTTAATAAGTATAATTTGTATTGCCAAAGTATTTGAATGTTTATATAAATTATTCTTTAACATTCATAATGGAGATACACCATTTACTTTAGAAAATATAAATTGTATTAAAAAAATATCTTATTTTATAATATTTTATGTTGTATTTAGTTTTATTTATGGTCTTATGTGTGGCATTATAATGAAAATAGATTTTAAGGCTGAACTAGAATTATCAGATATTGTTTATGCTTTAATAATTTATAGTATTTCATTTATATTTGAATATGGATATGAACTTCAACTAGATAGTAAAAGTAAAATGTACGAAAATTAATTTGACAATACCCTCATTTAGTGTTAAAATATAGCTCTAATCGGGGGTTTTAAAATGGATGTAAATACATTTTTCTTACTTTTCGGAGGTATTAAAGCATATGCAATGTTTTTAGCAGATTGCTTTATGGGTCAAAAAAAAGTATCAGATTTTATCTTACAAGAAAACTTTTTTTACATGGCTAAATTTAGTTTAGCAATATGTTGTTTGTTAGTTGTAAAAGATGAATTAATTGAAGGCTCAAAAAACAATTTTATTTGTAAAACAATTGATGAAGGTATTCTAAATTGTGTTGATAAAGTTGCCACAAAAACAAAAGATGGTTTTGAAATAGATGGTTTTACATTTAAAAATCCTGAAGAAATAGTGGGACTAATTAGAAATAAACTAGCACATGGAGAATTTATAATAGATTTAGAAAATAAGAAAGTTTCATTTAAACTTGAAAATTCTATGATGTCTCTAGGAATGACTAATGTTATAAATATGATTTCTAAGTCTATGGACATTTATCATTTAAATTCATCAAATACTGAATATAAAAATGATATTGTAGTAATTAATAAAAATGATAAAACTAGAACTAAATCATTAAAAACCAAAAGTGAAATAAAAGGTTTTTTAAGAACATTTAGTAGAATGCGTTTTAGTTTTAAAAAACATGATGATGGACTTTTAAACGATGAAATGGCTAAAACAGTAGACATGGTTATAAGTGATTATGAAGCTGATTTTCCTTTAGATTTACTTGTAAAAGCTAAAAAGAAATTTGCTCAAAAAGGATACTCTTTTGATTGGGAAAAAACTTCATTAAAAGATGATTTAATTGAAGATATAACTAATTATGTTTATTATAACTATCCTAAAGATTTACCTTATGAATATCAAATAAGATTTATGAAAAAAGATTTAGAAAGTAGATTAAATCCCAAAAAGCATTTAGTAAAATCTTTTCAAAAAAATATGATGTTACTAGAGATTGCTTATAAAAAACAAACTGTTAATTATGGAGAAATTCTTGAAGAATATCAAAAAAATTGTAGTTATGATACAATTGGTCTAGAAGAATTAGCTACCACAACTTTTGCTCTTTTTGAAGCTATGTTTTCTTATGGAAATGATAAATTTTTAGAAAATAGTAATGAATACACCTTTTTACCAAGTGATGGCTTAGATTACAGCACTCTTGATTTAAGTCCAATAAATGTCCTATATATAAATAAGGATAATGGATTTAAAAATAGTCTTCAAATAGAATTTACAAGTAAGAAGAAAAGAATTACAGAAATTGATGCTAAAATTTCTAAAAATGAACAAAGTTTAGCGCAAGTAACTAAAAGTGGTAATTTAAAAGCTAAAGCTATATTAGATAGTAACTTACAAAAATCATATCAAGAAAGAGATAGACTTTATGAAGAATTAAAAACCTTACTTATAAGGTTAAATGAAATAAATCTTTATGAGAAATTTAATGAAAGTCACTTAAAAAATAAAGCAATAATTAATGGTATAAGAAATAGTATTTCTCATGGTAATTATAAAATAGAAACTGTTGATAATCGTATTTGTAAAATAGTTTTTGAAGACATTTATGAAGGAGTTCTAACATTTAAATGTGAAGTTCAAATCACAGATTTTATTAACATGATTTATAGAAATGAAGAACCAATTAAAGAATTCTTAAAAAAAGATGAAATTCTAAGAAGAATATTAATATAAAGTGGATAAAACCACTTTTTTTGTTAAAAATAAAAGTGTGATAATTATGGTATTAAAAGATTTAATTATAGTATTTTTAATTTTACTAACAATTATTTTATATTTATTTAAAAAGAAAAATTATTTATTATTTATTCCATTCTTACTATGTTTTATTCATATAAAAGTAAGTAATGAAAACATATTATTTAAAACAGTTTATCTAACAGCATTTCTATCTATAATTATATCTTTAACAAATAAAATGTTGATAAAAAAGACTTTATCAACAATCATTATAATTATTTTAGTAAGTTATCCAATAACCACTCTTAAAATAAATAATTATGCGTCCTTAAATTATATTGTAGCTTTTAACAAATTACATGAAACTTTAAAAGGAAACTATGTTTTAAATGAACATAAAGAAATTAATTATGATAACATATATCAAAAATATAAAAAAGAATTTAAAAATATAAATAATGAAATAAAATACTATCAAGTATTAGAAAACTATTTAAATGAATTTTATGATGCTCACATTGGTATAAAAAGTTTAACTAATAATTCTAATCTAGAAGAAGCAAAAGAAAAATTTTATAATAGATATTATGGTTTTAGTTTAAGTTTATTAGATAATATGACTTATGTAGCAACAAGTGTTTCCCCGGAAAGTACGGCATATAAAGCTGGTATCAGAGATGGATTTATCATAACTAAATGGAATGGTAATAATATTTCTGATGAGATAAAAAATCTAAAGTATCTAAGTGTTTCCCTCCCCAATATATCTAATAAAAATGTCTTAAATTATTATATCCCCATTTATTTATCTGGAAGAGGTAATGAAGAAAATGAAATAACTTTTATTAATAATGAAGGAAAAGAACAAGTTATCAAATTAAAATCAATTGGTAATGGTTATAAATACATAAAAGAAAATATTAAAAAGTTTACCAAAAGTAATGATGAAGAAAATTTTACTTATAAACTGTTGGGAGTTACATCTTACCTAAAAATAACAAATGAAAAAGATAGTATAAAATATGTTAAAAACAAAATGAATAATATTGTTGATAATATAAATAAGGATAATGCTAAAAATTTAATATTAGATTTAAGAAACAATGAAGGGGGCAGTGACATTGTAGGGAGTGTTATTTCAAGTTTTTTTAGTACACAAGATTACCTTTATATTAAGGAAAGTATTTTAAAAGATAATAAATTAAAAAAGATAAATGAAATATATGCAAACGGTTATAAAAAGATAAATATTCCAACCATTATATTAGTTAACGGTAACACTAAGAGTGCTGGAGAAATACTTGCATATAACTTACAAAATGAAGAAAACATACTTGTGGCAGGATTAACCAGTACAAATGGCAGCATATCAACAGTTAAAAAGAAAATAATTATGCCCCATAATCTAATAATTTCCATTCCAACCATTGCTATTGGAAAAAAAGATGACATTATAATTGATAGTAACAATGAAAGAAATGGAGGATTAAAATTAAATATAAAAATACCTATAAATAGTAAAACAATAAATGATATTTTCAATGAAAATTATGAATACGAAGTAGAATATTTGTTAAATTATCAAAAAAATATTTAAATTTTTCAAAAATAGTGTATAATTAATACTAAGGAGGGCAACATGGGTAATAGTATTAGTTATGTTTTACTAGCGTTATTAATTTTTGTCATTAGTTTACTTATTTATTTTTTAATCAAATGGGCAGTTCGTGAAGGCATCAAAGAAGCATACCATGACATAACAGGAAAAACAACTTATGAAGATAAGAAAAATATAAAAATGGCAAAAGAAATTAAAGAAGGTATTAAAGAAGTTGCTAAGAAAAGAACTAGCAAGAAAAAGTAATACCTTTTTCTTTACACAAATTTGACAAAAATTACAATTTGTGATAAAATATAGCTAACTAAGGGGGATAAAAAATGGTTGTGACTAGTAAAAATTTACTTTCTCTTTTAAATAGCTCTAAAATAAGTTATAAAGAAAAAGCAGAAATAATTAAAAAATATGATAAATTATTAAGAAAAAATTTACAAAATACCAGTGAAGATGTTTTAGTAAACCTTCTTTTTAGTACCCAAGTACCTAAAAGTGCTAAAAAAGTAATATCTCAAGTAATAGATAGTAAATCTAGAGATTTTGTATGTTTGAACAACTTTGAAAATGTGTTTAAAAAATATACTAATTTTAAAGAAAGTGACCTTTATAAAGCTCATTATCCTCATATTTTAAAAAGACACATTATAATAGATTTATATAATGATATTTTAAGTGTCTTAGAAAACCCAAAAAAAGATAAAAAATTAAAACAATTAATAATTTATTATGGTGTTGATAAATCTTTACTAGCAGAATTTCTATCCACATCTAGTAATGAAGATTTAATCAAGTTTTGTCTAGAAACTAAATTTACTAACATAGATAATATTGCTTATGTTTTATATAGTGAAAAACTAAGTTTAGAACAAAAAGAAGACATCATTAAAAGATTTGTAAGTGAATTTAATATTCTAGAAATATTAAAAAGCCCATCAACTGAAGAAGTAAAAAATAAAATAATTGAATTAAAAAGTAATGAGTTAGAATTAAAACTTAAAAATATTAATGAAAAAGAGTTAATTGATTTAATAACAACCAGTGAAAACTATCCCAAAGTAGTTTATGACATGTTAATAAGAAAAAAAACAGACATGTTACTTTCTGTTATTCAAAAAATGTCTTTCGAAGACTTTAAAAAAACATTAATTAAAATTAAAGATGCAAAAATTTCAACCATAATTATTAAAAATTTCCCATTAAAAACTAAATTAGTTTTATCATTAACCAGTGATATAAATGTCTTATCATGGATTTATAACGATTCAATTCCTTATGAAATAAAAGAATTTATCTTGGATAAAAAAGAAAAAGATTTAAAATCCGCTATTAAATCTAGAAGTTTAAGTAGTTTAAAAATCTGTTATTTAAGAAATTCCCAAAACATTCCTTTAAAAGTTCAAAAACTAATAATTGAATTAAAGGATGAAGAATTAAAACTTGATTTAAATAAGAAACCATCATCAATTATAATATCAGAAATTTTATATGGTAACTATTGTGATTTATATAAATCATTTATTATAAAAAATGGTAATTATGATGTAGAATTATTACTTGAAAAAAGTAATGAAGAATTAACTATTTTAGTTTTTGAAACCTTAAAAGACAGAATTAAAACTTATTTAAATAAATTAACTATGTTAGAACTAACAACTCTAGATTATTTTAAAACACCATATTCTAAAGAACTAGCAGTGACACAAAATAAAGATTTAATTTTATCTAAGATAAATAATACTAGCCAAGAAGAATTATATACATACTTAAAATCTTTAGAAACACATCGTGAAATAAAGAAATTAATCTTAAAAAGTATGAATATAAATGAAGATGATTTAGATAATTGTGTAGAATTAATTAAATATAATGACATTGATTTAGTAATTAAAAATTATAATAAAATAAAAAGTTTTATAAATAAATCAGGTATTCCTTTTGATGCTTTTATTCAATATGGTTGTGGCAGTGAAAACTATAAAAGCTGGTTTAATAAAGTACTTGAGATAATTGAATTTAACAAAGAAGAAGACTTTTATTCCGCAGTTAAATATTTAATGAGTGAATTATATCATGAAGACCAAAGTAAAGAAAATATAGTTTATAGTATTATAAATTATCTATCAATAATAGATGCTTTTAAAGATTGTTATTATTTAATAATGAATTTAGTAAATAATAATGTCTTACTAACTAAAGATGATTGTGATAACTTAAAAAGATTATTTGCATCAAGTTATAGTAAGAAAAATGAAGTAAGAGTTTTAGATGATATAAAATCCATAAGATTTAAAATACTAGAACAATATAAAGATGTAATATTAAATTCAAGTTCTATTAAAGAATTAAAAAATATATTTATGGAAGTAATCTGTGGAAATGCTAGTAAATCATTAGAATATATCGGTGGTTCAAAAACATTAATTACTTTAAAAGAGATAGATAAAGAAAATGAGAAGATTTGTTTATTTATTGATGAATTGTTAAAGTTTTCTAAAGTAATTGAAGCAATAGAAAATACCAATAATATTGAAGGTTTGCGAAATATTTTAAAATACTTTATTATTGATAAACCAGATAACTTACTTATACTTGAAGCATCATTTATTAATTTTAAGAAAGATTTACAAAAATTATTTGAAATAGATGCTAAAATTAATTTAACTTCATTAGATAGCGATGTTACCAAAAGTTTAGTTAATGAAGAATTATCTTCTAAATATGGTACAATAGTATATGATTTTTCTAAGGTTAATTACTGTTTATATGCACACATTTTAAGTAGAAGTGAAAAAGTTGAAGATTTAATAAATGGTAATTCTCATAGTAAAGCAAACTTCTTATCAGTAAGTCCGATAAGTTTTCTTGGAGAAAAGTTCTATTTTGATAGAACATCAACAACATTTGCTATTGATAAAATTCCAACTGGTAGTTTTATTCATAGTTCTCTAGTAAATATGAGTACAAATTTTAGGATAACTAATAACTCTGGAGAAGTAAAAGAATTACATCGAACTGAAAGAGGAATATTAGAAACAAGTGCAGTAACTGCAGCAAATTCTGAAGTGTTATTATATCGTGATGGCATAAAAATGAGTGGAATTATTTTACCTGGAGGAAGAATTCCAACCCTTGAAGAAATAACATTAGCTAAAGAATATAACTTACCATTTATTATAACTCAAGAAGTAATGACTTCAATACCTAATGTTAAAAAGATATTTAGTTTAAATGATATTGACTTTGAGTTTACAAAAATACCAAAAGAATTAGAAGAAATATTAACATCCTTAATAATGGTTAATATTAATAAAACTTCAAGTTTTTATACGGGAAGAGAAATCGCTATAATTACTGATGCTCATTCATTATATGAACCAACTTTAGCAGTATTAGAAGACATTAGAAAAAATGGTATCAAAGAAATATATTCACTTGGGGATAATGTTGGAGTAGGGCCAAATCCTCATGAAGTATTAGGTTTATTTGAAGATTATAATGTAACATCTATCGCTGGCAATAGTGAGTATTATAATACGTTAGGAATAATGCCATTTATCTATTTTGATAAAGAAAAAAGTGAAAACCAAGAATGGACTTACAATAAGTTAAGTGCTAGTGACATTGAAACTTTAAAAATGTATAAGCCATCAATTGACTTAGAAGTTGGTACACAAAAAGTTGCATTATGTCACTTTGCTAATGATATTCGTTGGGATTATATGGGGGAAGACTCTACCTGGGCATATCAAAGAAACTTCAAAAGAGGTAAGACATCACAACAATTTTTATATACTAATAGTGATGAAGCAAAATTAAAGATAGAAAGATCAATTGCAGGAAAAGATAAAAACGATTTAAGAATTAAAGGTTTCCTTAATGCTTTAGAAAATCCTTTATTCAAAGGCAAAAAAGCAACTGATTATGATGCCATTATTCAAGGACATGTTCACTTTCATATAAGTGATAGACTATTTAATACTAAAATTGAAACACTTAGAGCAATTGGCATGGGATATGGCAAAGATGATTTAGGTAATGCTTGTTATTATGTTTTAAAAGAAAAATGTGATGGGACATTTGAAATTGAAAAAAGATTAGTTGAGTTTAACAGAAATGTTTTACTAGCAAATATCGTATCAAGTGATATGCCTCATAAAGAAAAAGTATTGAAATTTGTAAAATGGTAAAAATTTTGATTTTATAAAACAAGTGTAGTATAATAATTCTAGGAAAGAGGTGCAATAATGGAAGATAAAGAAAAGATAGAAGCCTGCAATTGTGGTTGTGAATGTGAAGAATGCAATTGTGATGAATCTTGCGAATGTGAATGTGGTTGTGAAGATTGCGAATGTAGCGAATGCTGTGATTGCGAAGAATGCAGTTGTGAAAATTGTGAATGTTAAATAAATAAAGAGTTCCAATTTAGGAACTTTTTTGTTATAAAAACTACTAAATAATTGCTTTTATATTATATTTACTGTATAATAAACCCAATTAGAAACGAGGTTATATATGGAGTTAATTTTAGTGGAAGCATTAAAAACAATTCTTAGACCACAAGTCCTAATTATGATAATACTTTGCATATTAATGGATGTTTATTATAAAAAGTTTATTGGGATGGCTGGAGAATTTTGGGTAAAAAGAGAATTGAAAAAATTATCAGATGAATATTTAGTTATTAATGACATAATGATAAAAACAAAAGATGGAATCACTCATCAAATAGATCATGTTGTTATTTCTAAATATGGTATTTTTGTTATTGAGACAAAACAATATAATGGTTATATAAAAGGCAATGATTATGACAAAAGATGGTTGATAAAAAATGAAAAGAAAAAAATCTATGTTAATAATCCACTTCATCAAAATTATGGTCATGTTAAATCATTAGAAGAAATATTAAACTTACCAGAAGAAAAGTTTATATCTTTAGTATGCATCCCAAGCAGAGCAACATTATCTGTTAAATCAAATAATGTAACTAGAATATATGATTTGTTGGATAAAATAACTTCATATAAGGAAGAAGTTATTGGAAATCCAAATGAATTATATGAAATTATAAATAATTTAAATATAACAGATAAAGCCGAAAGAAAAGTTCATGTTAAAAATGCTAGAGAAATAAAAAGCAATAAAGATGAAGAATTAAAAAACAAATGTCCAAAATGTGGAGGAGAACTTATCAAAAGAAATGGAAAATATGGAGAATTTATGGGATGCTCTAATTTTCCAAAATGTAGTTTTGTGAAGAAATGAAGTTTCGTAAATAATATACATGTGATACAATAATAATGAATTTAATTTTTTTTGTGGAGGTGCTTATGAAAGAATTAGAGAAAAAAATAGTAGAATTTGCTAAAGAAAGAGATTGGTTACAATTTCATACTCCGGAAAATCTTGCAAAATCAATTTCGATAGAATCAGGAGAATTATTGGAGTGCTTTCAATGGAATAATAATTATAATTTAGATGAATTAAAATACGAAATAGCAGATGTGATGAATTATTGTATTTTACTATGTCATCAAATAGGAGTTGATCCTAAGCAAATAGTTTTAGATAAATTAGATATAACAAGAAAAAAATATCCAGTTGACAAATGTAAAGGAAAAAGCGATAAATATACAAAACTATAATTAATGTAAGAGGTGTAAAGTAATGGTAGTATATGAAGGAACAAAAGCAGAATTTATAAATGATGTAGATTTAAATTTAATAACCGATAGTATTTTAAAAAGGTTTAAAGAAATATTTCATAGAAGTACAGGAGAATCTGAAATTAATTCTTGGCGTGAGTCCACACTGAGAATGAGAGGTGTGTTAGCAGATAGCGAAATACCAGACAATGCTGGAGTAGCTATAGAATTTAATATTCCCCATACTTCTAAAAGAATTGATTTTATTTTAACAGGTTATGATAAAAATAAGAAAAATTCCATTATTATTATAGAATTAAAGCAATGGAAACATGTTGAGGCTGTAGAGGGAAAAAATGAAATAGTTTCAACTTTCACTGGAAAAGCTATAAGAGAAGTTCCCCATCCATCTTATCAGGTATGGAGCTATGCAAGCTTAATAAAAAGTTTTAATCAAGATATATATGATAAAAATGTAGGATTATATCCATGTGCATTTTTACATAATTATGATTTAGCGGATGATGACCCAATTAATAGTGAACAATATAAAAGTTATATAGAATCAGCCCCAATGTTTGGCACCAAAGATTTTGTGGAATTGAGAAATTTTATAAAAAAACACATTACTGAAGGTGATAACAAAGAAGGTATTTATATTATTGAAAATGGCAAAATTACACCTTCAAAAATGTTACAAGATACATTCATTTCTGTATTAAAAGGAAATAAGGAATTCGTTTTAATAGATGATCAGAAAATAATTTATGAAGAAGCAATAAGAATTGGCGTCAGTGCTCTTAGCTCTTGCTTAAATAATGAAAAAAGTGTGCTTATTGTGGAAGGTGGTCCAGGAACTGGAAAGTCTGTATTAGCAATTAATTTATTGAAAGAATTTTTAAGTATAGGACTTAATAGTTTCTATGTAACAAAAAATGCCACTCCTAGAAACGTATTTAAATCTAAATTAAAAATTGATAAAATGAGCAGTTTAAATAATTTATTCATAAGTTCAGATAATTTTTATGATTGTAAACAAAATTCGTATGATGTTTTAATAGTAGATGAAGCTCATAGATTAAATAAAAAATCTGGATTTTACTCAAATCTTGGAGAAAATCAAATAAAAGAAATAATTAATGCAAGTATGTTCTCAATATTTTTTATAGATGAAAATCAAAGAGTGACATTAAAAGATATTGGTTCAGTTGAAGAAATAGAAAAATATGCAAAATATTATAATGCAGGAATATATAAAATGCAATTAGAAAGTCAATTTAGATGTGATGGCTCAGATGGATACATTGCATGGCTAGATAACATATTAGAAATACGAGAAACAGCTAATTTTGATTTGGATAATACATACGATTTTAAAGTGTTTGAAAATCCAAATGAGTTAAGAAATGCGATTATAGAAAAAAATAAAAAGAATAATAAATCTAGATTAGTAGCGGGATACTGTTGGAATTGGATTAAAAGCGGAAGAAACAAGACTGACATACATGATATTGAAATTCCAGAGTATAATTTTGGTATGAGTTGGAATTTAGATAATTCTGAAACATGGGCAATTGACAAAGACTCAGTTAATGAAATTGGTTGTATACATACATGTCAAGGATTAGAATTTGATTATGTTGGGGTTATTATTGGTGATGACTTACGATATGAAAATGGACACATAGTTACTGATTATACAAAAAGAGCAAAAACAGATAAATCTCTAAACGGCATAGGTAAAATTGTTAAAGAAAAAGGGAGAGAAGAAGCAAATAAAATAGCTGATACAATTATAAAAAATACATATAGAACATTAATGACTAGAGGCATGAAGGGATGTTATGTTTATTGTACAGATAAAAATTTAAGTGAATATTTAAAAAAAATAATAAAACTTCCCAATCTGTAGGGAAGTTTTATTATATTATTTTTTCTATTATTAAATCTAATTTATTTAATGCTTTAAAATAATCGTCACTTGTAGTGGGATTATTATCTGGTATAGCTTCAAACCTATATGCATAAGATAGTTTTCCATCAAATGTGTCATACAAATCATTATATATAAAAGTACGTAGTTCATCATAAAAAGTAAAATCTTTCAAAAAAATATATTCCTTTTTTAGAGTTAAAATTACTTTATCTATTTCTTTAGTAGCAATTTCATATAATTTGTCTTCTCTTACATCAGAACTGCCTTCTAAATCATACCAATAATCATTAAATCCATCAGAATAATTAAAAATATATAAATAATCAATTATAGAATCATATATTCTTTTTAGTGACAGCAACTGTAAATCTGTTAATTTCATTTTGTCCTCCTTTGTTTTTATTGATAATAATAGTGGTTCAACAGAATCTAAATTAAAGAAAATACGAAGACTTTCAATTAATTCTAAAGACCCTGGACCACAAGTACCAAATCTCCAACTGTGAATAGATTCTTTAGACACATGTAAAGTGTCAGCTAATTCAGTCTCTAATTGTGTGACATTTCTATTATCTTTTTTACGTAGTTTTGTAAAAAGTTCGAAAAACGAACTAGTATTAAAATAATAATAATTATTTTTATAGAATATTTTTCTTTTTGCCATAATTCCTCCTTTCACCATTAATTATAACTAAATAATAAAATATATAAAGTTTAAAATTTTTTTAAACTTAATTAAACTAATATTTTATTATAATAACGAAATTAATAAAGGGTAAAATGAATTCGCTACGCTCGCTTTTGAAGGGTAATCATTATTATTTGTTTAAAGGTTTATCAACCAAAAGCAATAATCAAACATAATTGTGATGATAATGACTTCTTTGCATTTGTTTTATAACTATAAGTTTCCATGAGGATTTATTTGAATTACCATTATCATTTTTTCTAGGAGTTGAAACAGCAAAAGTATAATTGATTTTTTCTTCAGAAGTAGAAGCTTAGAATAGGAAAATTCTTATAATTCTTTATTAAACCCAGGAACAAAAGTTTCAAGTAAATACTTGTTTGCTTCTTCGATTGTTGTAATAATGTTAATTCTTAATCTAATCTTTCTTGAAATGTACCATTTATTCTTTTTATAAATTTTTTACTTTATATTTATTATGCATTTTTTAAATCCTCATTACTATATATATTACTGGTATCATTTTAAAAAGACTTTAACAAATTAATCATAGTTTGACATAAGTACTTACTTGTGATATATTACTTATACAAGGAAAAAATGTTAAATCATTTTTGTATGGGGTCTATCTTCGGATAGAGCCCTATTTTTATATGATTTTGTATAATAGTTTTTGTAAAAAATATATACTATAAAATAAAAACAACACTTATTAAAAAATTTGAGTGTTGTTTTTAGTAACTGAATTGTTTACATTTATACATAGCAAGTAATTCATTAACATTTTTAATATTGTAAATTTTATTTATAAAACAAAATCTAATTATTAAGTCATAGTAGTTATTATAAGAAAGAGTATAAGAACAAGTAGATAAAAGATTTAATAATTCTTCAATTGATAACTCAAGGGATAAACCAAGTAAAATAATATTTTTTTTCTTAGGGTTATAATTCTTAATATTTTTAATTTTATTGAATAATCTTCTGTCAATATGTACTTTATTATAAACATCTGAATCTTTTAAGTTTCTATCATCTATATACTTAAAAAGCATTTCTTTAAAGGTGTAATCTTCTTTATTATCATTTATATAAGTATCAATATCTTCTATGTCATCACATATATTTTTAAAAGAAAATAATTCTTCCATCCAATTATTTTTTTCATAGTTGTTTTCAATATATATTTTTAATTTATCTTTTAAATTCATATTTGTCTCCTTAAAAGCGACCAATTATCTTTTCACTTCTGATATCATTATACCATGAAATGGAGGAAAAAACATGACAGATTTAATTTTTATTTTGGACCGTAGTGGTTCAATGAAAAAACAAGCAAAAACAACAATTAAAGAATATAATTCTTATATTGAAAATATGGAAGTAGAAAATATTAAAGTAACAACTGTTTTATTTGATGATGAGTATGAAATGATTACTAGAAGAAAAGATGTGGATGAGGTAAAAAAACTTACTAAAGAAATATATTATCCAAGAGGATGCACTGCTTTATATGATGCTATAGGAAAAACTATAAAATATATGGATGAAGAGGAAACACAAAAAGTGATATTTATAATAATAACGGATGGATTGGAAAATTGTTCGATAAGATATTCAAAAGATAAAATAAAAAGTATGATTTATAGACACAGTAATTGGGAATTCATTTATCTTGGAGCAGATATAGATTCTTTTAATGAAGGCACTAATATTGGAATTGATGAAAAAAATATTTCAAACTTTGGAAAAGGAAACAAAGGGACTCACAACTTATTCAAATCCATAAAAAAAGCGGTAGATATGATTTGTGAAGATGCTTTCGTTTCCAAAGACTGGAAAGATGACTCAGAAGAGTACAATGAAAATAATTCATAATAATCTGTAAAAATAATAGACTTATCAATATATATCTGATACAATGAGTGTGGAGGTAATAAAATGAAGTATATTATAGGACTAGACTTAGGAATAAACAATGTCGGTTGGTCTGTAGTTAATGCAGAAACAAACGAAATTAAATCCTATGGTGTGAAAAAGTTCAGTATAAGTAATGGCGCAAGTGACCGCCGTAACTTTAGAAATTCAAGAAGAAGATTAAAAAGAAAGGACACAAGAAAAGAAGATATTTTAAAAATATTAAATAGCATAAACTTTCCAAATAATCTTACAATTGACACAAAATTGATTGAAACGAGATGTAAAGGGTTAAATGAAAAAATCTCAAAACAAGACATCACAAATATTTTAACATATATGGCAGTGCATCGTGGATATATTCCATATGGTGATGAAGAAGTAAGTTTTGTAGATTTAAAAGGAAAATATCCTTGTGAATACTATAGAGATAAGTTTTTAAATAGTATTAATAACAAATATCGAGCTCAAAGGGAAACTGTAACAAGCAAAGATAATGAAAAAGAAATTAGAAAAGTTTTAAAAACACAACAAGAATATTATCCAGAAATAACAGAAGATGTTATAGAAAGAATTATACAAACATTAAATAGAAAACGTAAATTTTGGGAAGGCCCCGGTGGACTAAATTCTTTAACTAACTTTGGTAGATTTAAAACAGAAGAAGATGTAACAAAGTATAAAGAACAAAAAGATATAAATCCAGAATATGAAAAATATATATTTGAGGATTTAATAGGAAGATGTGAGGTGGACCCGGACGAAAAATGTGCCTCAACTGACAATTTTTATGCTGAAAAGTTTAATTTATTAAATGATTTTATAAATGTATCATTTCTAAACATTGATGAAATTAACAATAAAGAAGATTTTTATTTAACGAATAACAAAACATATAAATTAAAAGAAAGTGGCTTAAATAGGGTGTTTAAATATTGCCTTGATAAAGAAAATGTAACTATTAAAGGCTTGTTAAAAGATTTATTTGCCACTACTGTAAACAATATGTCTGGATATCGTCAAAAAGATCATGATTCCAATAAACCGGACATGTCAACTATGAATACCTATAGATCAATCAAAAAAATATTTGCTAAAAATAATGCAAATATGGAAATTTTTAAATTAGAGAACATTGATAAATATAATGAAATTATTAACTACTTTATGCTAGTGCCTGGAAATGTGGAACTTATAAATATGATTAGTAGCATGGTTATGCCATTATATGAAAATGATAAAGATGCACTTAAAGAAACTTTTAAATCAAAGAGGAAAAAATTAAGATATCATGCTTTGTGTGAAAAAGTCTTAAAAAGGGCTTGTAATGACATGTTAAGTTTACAAAAAAACTACATGCAAGTTTACAAACTAAAAGACTATGGCAAAAAATCGAGAGAAATTTTCATCGAAAGATATGAAAAACAAAATAAAGGGAAATTAATTTTAAATTCCAGTTTTATAGATGACATTGTAGCATCACCTCAAGTTAAAAAGACCTTAAGACAAGCAGAAAAAGTTATTAATGAGATAGTAAAAGATATGAAATCTTTACCTTATGCAATTGCCATAGAGTCAGCCAAAGAAGAACTGAGTGGAAATGACAAAAGAAATATGTATATTTCAATGAACAAAAAGAATAAAGAACTTCATGATAAAGCAGAGAAAACATTAAAATCACTTGGTTATGACATAAATCAAATAACAAAAAAGAAAATAACGAAAATAATGTTATATGAAGAATTCAACGGCTTATGTCCATATTGTAATAAGTCCATTAATATCAACTATTTAATAAATGGTTCTGATGAAATAGAGCACATTCTTCCAAGAAGTGATTCATTTAATGATAGTTTAGATAATAGAACAATAAGTTGTGCAGACTGTAATAGTAAAAAGGAAAATAGAACGCCACTCCAATATCTTAATGGAAGTGATAAAGAGAGTTTTATAAATAGAATTAAAAGTAATAAGAATATAAGTGAACTAAAAAAAGAAAATTTTCTATTTTATGGTGATCTCAGTAAATATAAAACTAGATTCTTTAATAGAAATTTACGTGATACAGCTTACGCAACTAAAGAATTAGTTAGACAAATTAATATTTTTAATAATTACCTCGAATTTAAGAATAATGGCAAAAAAATATTAACAATGTCTACGCCAGGGCAACTAACGCATGATATCAGAGAAAGATATAACTTAGAAAAGGACAGAGATGCAGGCGAAAGGCCATTCCACCATGCCGTAGATGCTTCTATATTGGCTTTGTTACCAACGACATCAATTGGTAAAAAAATTATGAAATTTCAAAACGATGCTAACTTTTTTATTCAAGATAACAGTAAAAAAATAATGCAAGATATTGGAATAGAATTAAAATACTATAATACAAAAGATGATAAGATTGAATATGATGATTACATCAAAGACTTAAAAGAAATAAGTGACACAAATCCAAAATTTATGTATTCACCTGAAGTAAATAAAGACCCCAATAAAAAATTATTTAATGCCAATTTATATAAAGTGATAAAAAAAGAAGATAAATACTACAAAATTGAACAAATTAATGATATATATGATTATAAAGTAGATTTAAATCTATTAGAAAAATTATTCGATGATTCTAAAAATGAAACACTGTTATGTCAATCTCAACACAAAGAATTTTATAACAAGCTTAAAAAGATATATGAAATATATAAAGACAGTGACATAAGTCCATTTGAAGCTTATCAAAGAGAAATTAATAATCTATCAAAAGAAGATGAGTTTGATTATATAACACATGGCATTAGAATGAGCGAAAATGGCCCTGTTGTAAAAAAACTAAGATACTATACACCAATTAATGAACCATATTTGGTTAACAAAAAAACAATTAACAAAAAAGATACTACTTATCTAGCTTATGATAGTCTAGCACAAGCTGGAATAGAAGTATATTACAACATTGATAAAAACTGCTTTGTTTTTGTGCCAATTCCATGTACATGTTACAATTTTAAGACTGGTAAAGTAAATAAAAAAAATAATGAATATATAAAGTATTACCAAAAAAATATAGGGACGTATAACGTTCAATATAAAACAACATTGTATAATGGTAATACCATAGAAATAAATAAAAAAGATGGTTCGATAATTAAAGGAGAAGTTAGCTACTATCATAAAACATTAGATAAAATTGTGTTGAAATCAGAGCAAGCTTTTACAAAAAGTGACCTAGGTTTTTCAATAATTGATTATAGCCCAATAGGAAAATGTCAAAAAAGATTGACATTCATGATTAAATAGGGTATATTATAAGTGCAATGACCAAAGTTGGTGGGCATTGCCAAAAATCATTCAGTTTTCTTATTATAACTCTTAATGAGGAAACCGGGGCTACCCTTGAGGTAGTCTCTTTTTATTTAGTGAATATGGCGTTTCGCAGTATATTAATAAGCGAAGCAACAAAAATAAATTTAGATTTAAATAATATTGTCATACAATATAGTGGTGATAGTTATCGTATAAACATTGATGAAATAAGTACATTAATTTTAGATGATGCTAGATGTCTTGTCTCATTAAAACTTTTAAGTGAATTATGTGAAAAAGGAGTTAACGTAGTTTTAACAGATAGTTCTCACAGACCAGTTGGAACTTTAACAACACTTTACAATAACGTAAGAGCACCAAAGAAGAATAAAGAACAAATATTATGGGGAAATAGCGTAAAAGGTTATTTATGGACTGAAATTGTAAAAAGTAAAATTCAAAATCAAAGAGATGTTTTATTACACTTAGATAAAGTAGAAAAATTACAAATACTTGATGATTACTTTAATACCATAGAGTTCGGTGATGCGACTAACAGAGAAGGTTTAGCTAGTCGTACTTACTTTAAAGAACTTTTTGGAATTAGCTTTAAAAGATTCAATGAAGACATTATAAATTTTTGCTTAAACTATGGATACCAAATAATAAGAAGCAAAATATCGCAAGAAATTGTGGCTTTAGGATATCAACCATCATTTGGAATATGTCACAAAAATGAATATAATACTTTCAATTTGGCAGATGATTTTATTGAAGTGTTTAGGCCAATGATAGATTATTATGTCTTCAAAATATTAAGTACAGCTGAAGAAGAATATCTAACACCATCTTTAAAAGGTAAATTAGTAAACATAGTTAATGAGAGAGTAGAATACAAAAATAATACTTACAAAATCCACAATGTTATAACATTTTACTTACAAGATTTAACTAATTTTTTAGAAACTGGAGATTTAAGTAAAATTAATTTTCCTAAAATATTATGGAATACGTAAACTATTATAAACAGATGAGATTATTACTTATATACGATTTACCAATGCTTGAAGATGAAGATAAAAGAACTTATCAAAGGTTTCATAACAAATTAATATCTATTGGATTTTATATGTTGCAATATTCCGTATATGCCAAAGTAATTCAAAATGATCAAGCATACAGGCAATTAACATCAAAAATAAATAAAATATTGCCACAAAAAGGAAATATTGCTCTATTGAAAGTAACGGAAAAACAATATGAAGAAATGATATATTTAAAAGGTGAACAAAATAAATTTGATGCTTTAGTAGGCGGAAAGGAACTTATAGTTTTTGGAGGTGATATATGACAAACCTTAAACTTGCAGGAAAAGTAGAAGAAAACATAACAATAGAAAAAAATAATAAAGTGTTAATAACCAACTATGATAAATATATCGAATTCTACAAATACTTTTATGAAATGTCTAATATTTTTATAGAGAACAAAGAAATTTTAAAAAAAGATTGTGTATTTATAGATATTACAACTATTGCTGGGATTATTAAGGAACTTGAATTTAAGAAAAATACATTATTATATGATTTTATATTAATAAAATATAATGAAATAGCTATTAATAAAAAAGATGAATTTTACAGTGCTTTTCTTAAACAAATAGAATATTTAAAAAGTAATATGAATTTAGAATTTGAATTAATTCCAGAAGAGATTATAGATAAAGTGATAATACAAAATATAAACACAAAAATAAACTATGCAAGGCTAATAAAGGATTTTGAAAATATTTTACATTTTGTAGTTAGCTATAATATTAATAAAACTTATATCATTATATATAATTCTTCATTTTTTCAAATGAGTAGAAATTTAGATAATTGCTATACATTTGATGTTAATTCATACTTAAATGTAAAAGATTATAATATATTGATTTCTGATGAAATTAGAAATATTAATTATGAACTGTTGATTGAATATTTAAAAGAGATATGGCCGGTTGATTATTTTGAACAAGAAATTGAAAATTTGTTAGAAGAGTACTTTAGTTATGGAATTCACAAAAAAATTTTTAAAAACAAAAAAGAAAAAATGTATTTGTTATCAAGTATTATAAATAAAGAATATAAATTTCACCAAGAAATAACATGTGATAAAGTTGTATTTGACAGTATTATTAAATCTTTTATAGACAATCTATAATATATGTGATATTATGTCTATAGGTTTTAAGATACTGAAGATTTTTGATAATGTCCAACTATTTTGCATTTGACACAAAAAACATTACAGTTTTAAGATACTGAAGATTTTTGATAATGTCCAACTAATGTAATTGCTTTTTTGATGCCATTTAGGTTTTAAGATACTGAAGATTTTTGATAATGTCCAACATATGAAATTAAATATACAATACACATTAAGTTTTAAGATACTGAAGATTTTTGATAATGTCCAACGTAATTGAAAAACACCAAACGCGACAATCGGTTTTAAGATACTGAAGATTTTTGATAATGTCCAACAATTAAATTATGATATCTCAACATGTTATAGTTTTAAGATACTGAAGATTTTTGATAATGTCCAACAAAATTGTTGAATTTTTAATTGACGCCTTGGTTTTAAGATACTGAAGATTTTTGATAATGTCCAACATATGGTCATTATAATATAATTGCTTATCTGTTTTAAGATACTGAAGATTTTTGATAATGTCCAACTTAGATATCATTTCTCTAATTTCTTCAATTGTTTTAAGATACTGAAGATTTTTGATAATGTCCAACTTAGATATCATTTCTCTAATTTCTTCAATTGTTTTAAGATACTGAAGATTTTTGATAATGTCCAACTATTAAGTTCAGCACGTGAAGTAAATTCGGTTTTAAGATACTGAAGATTTTTGATAATGTCCAACACAAGTGGAAGCTAATAGAAGTGTAAATAAAAAGTCAAGAATAATTAAATAGTATTTTAAGTATATTTAATAACAATGAAAGAATTAGTAGTTGGGGGGCTTATATTTCTTTTTTAAAAGAATATATGATGAAGATATGCTGTTGCAATTCATCATCTAATCGAAAAATGGAAGGAATTTATCTTTGAATAATGAAGTCGGTGGAGAAATATTATTCGGAAAACAAACTAAATTCAAATATATTGATTTAAGTAGAAAAAATGATAAAATATATTAGGTTGAAGGAAGTAGAATAATATGGACAATAAACTAAAAAACGATAATTCTTTGGAAACACAATTTTGGAGTGATAATGTGGAAGTTGATACCAATAGTCCAATGATAAAATTAATTGATAAAGTATGGAATTTAAAAGAAGATTATATTCCTACAGAAGAAGAAATAAAACAATTTAATAAAGAAATGGAAAATTATCATAAAAATAAAAATAACACAAAAAATGAAGAATTTTTAATTATGCTATCTTGTAGATAGCATAGAGGAGATATATGACCAGTATTATATCTCTTCGTTAATGATACAATAAGAATATATAAAAAGATGAATAATGTTTGGAAACAAATGACATCTAATGAACAACAAAAATATTTGATTTTAATTTTATGGAATTTTTAAGGTATTAAAAATTTTGAGTTTAACGGTGTACCTGGAAATGTTGGTAAAATCATTATAGAATTCAGTAGCTTAAAAAAGCAAATATTGCCGTCCGAAAGTGTCATTAATGGCACCGCTTCGAATTTAGCAACATCTGCTTTTTATGACAATAATATACCGCAATTTAAACAAAATGTCAAATCAGATATATCTAATGATATTATATGTAAATATTATGATACTACATTAAGAGGAGAGATATTAACATTCTGTTAGTAAAAAACTCTAATAATTTATTTAAAATCATTGAAAAAAATACATATATATCTTATAATCAAATTGCGAGTGATGAATTTGTAAATATTAACAATTTCAGAAAAACTAATAGTGAAAATGTACAAACTGGGGCTATCGAAACGAACAGCAACAGCAGTAATGAATATGCTAAAAACGGAAGAACAGCTACAAGAAATGATGGACTATATAATAGAGAACGAGGACATAATAACAGACCATCAAACTCTACAACATTTAGCGAAAATACTTTACGGGGACAAAAACTAGGTAATAGTTCGTTTTTATTTTTATTAAGAGAGTCATGTCTGTTTATTTAGAAATAATTTCGAATAAGGTTGAATGTCAGAATATTATCCAAAATAGTAATTATAAAACGACTTCCTATTTTGGAAGTCATTTTATAATTATTGTTTTCTATAATCAAAATATTCCCAGATTATATAAAATAAAAATCTAAAAAAATTTCTCAAAATGCCTCCTTCTATATCGAGGCCCCTGACAAGATTATTATATAAAAATAGTATTTAATTGTAAAGTTATCTAGACAACTTTTTTAAATTGTATTATCATAAATATGAAAGGATTGATATAATGAAAAGTAAAGTATATTTTACAAAAGAAATAACAAGTAAAAGTTTAGTTAAAATTTATGAGAGTTTAAACCATGAATTAAAAGGAAAAGTTGCAGTTAAAATTTCAACCGGAGAACCTGGTGGTCATAATTTTTTAAATCCAAATTTAATTAAAGCTTTAGTAAATAAATTAAATGGTACAATTGTAGAATGTTGTACTGCTTATGCTGGAAAAAGAATGAATCCGAGTGATCACTGGCAAGTTATCAAAGACCATGGTTTTTATGATATAGCTCCATGTGATATTATGGATGAAGATGGTGAAATAACAATTCCTATAAATGGTGGAAAACATTTAGGTGGCATAAACTATGTTGGTAGTCATATTAAAAATTATGATTCTATGCTTATGTTATCTCATTTTAAAGGACACATAATGGGTGGCTTCGGCGGAGCTCTAAAGAATATGTCAATCGGAGTTGCTTCCAAAAATGGTAAAGCGTGGATTCATTCTGCAGGAAAGACAACTGTACCAGATGAATGCTGTAAATTAGAAACTGCACAAGATGATTTTCTAGAAAGTATGGCTGAAGCAGATAAATCTGTCGTGGACTTCTTCAATCCTGAAAATATTGTTTATATAAACGTTGCCAATAATATTTCAATAGATTGTGATTGCGATAATAATCCAAAAGATCCAGAAATTGCAGATATAGGAATATTTGCATCCATAGACCCTGTTGCTTTAGATAAATGTTGTTATGATACTATTATGAATTTAACTGAAGAAGGAGCAAATTCATTAAGGATGCGAATGCTTGATAAAAATGCAATTCATATTGTGGAAGAAGCAGAAAGACTAGGTTTAGGTACAACTCTATATGAACTAGTAAGTATTGATTGAGGTTATTATGAAATTAGAAGAAATAGTAAAAATATTAACTAAACAAAATAAAACTATCTCAACGATGGAATCTTGTACCGGCGGATGTCTTGCTAATGCCATTACAAATATCCCGGGAGCTAGTGAAATTCTAAAATTTAGTGCAGTAACTTACTCAAATGAATTTAAAATAAAAATGGGTGTACCAAAAGAAATAATTGATACATATTCAGTTTATAGTATAGAAACTGCTATTGAAATGAGTAAAAAAATATCTGAATTTACCAATTCTAATTATGGAATAGGTATAACAGGTAAACTAAATAGAGTGGATCCTCATAACTTATCTGGTGATGATAACAGAGTTTACTTTAGCATATATAATAAGGATAATAACACAAATTACAATGGTTCATTAAAAGTAACAAAAGAAACCAGAAAAGAAAATAAAGAAGAAGTAATAAATTTAATTGTTGATAAATTATATGAAATAATAAAAACAGAAGACTAAACTAAGTCTCCTTGATAAATATTTCTTTTAAGCATTTCTTTATCAATATCATTTAAAACCACAAACTTCTTTATAAGCCAATCCGGAGCAATCAATTCATCTATAGTTGGGTCTCCAGTTATTCTCATTATAACAACATCTTTGTTTAAAAGCCTTAATTGGTCACAAACAATATCAATATATTCCTCTTTAGTTAGAATATGAAACTTATCTTTTTCATAAATACTAGCTAAAGGGGTATTTTTTGCTACATAAAGCATATGAATTTTAATCCCATCAATACCACAATCATTAACAAATTTTATTGTATTTAACATATCTTCTTTAGCCTCATATGGTAGACCATTTATAATGTGCGCAACAACAAATATATTTCTTTCGTGTAATCTTTTTACAGCATCCCTAAAAACTTCACTATTATGTCCACGATTTATAAAATTTAAAGTATTATTATTACTACTTTGTAAACCAAGTTCTACAATTAAAAAAGTCTTTTTATTTAATTCATCTAAATAATCTAACCATTCATCAGTTAAACAATCTGGTCTAGTAGCAATATCAATTCCCACAACTTTAGGTAATATTAACAACTTATCAACATAATTTTTAACTAAATTTTTATCATTATAAGTATTAGTGCCAGATTGAAAATAAGGAATATACAAACTATCTGGCCATTTTTGCTCCATAATTTTTCTCCCATTTTCAAATTGTTCTAAAATATCAAGGGCATTATTACTTATTGTAGCACTAGATTTATTAGAACAATAAATACATCCACCATTAATTTGATTAGGACAAGTACTATTAATATCTAAAGGAACTTTAAACACTTTTTGACCAAACTTCATTTTAAAAAAGTAATTTAGTGTATAATATCTTTTATTATCTAATGTATTTTTAAACATAATACCACCTGCTAATATTTTATCATGTAAAATTATAAAATAAAAGTTGTTATTTTTAATATTTGTGGTATACTAATATTAGTTGCTGAAATAGCTCAGTTGGTAGAGCAATGCCCTCGTAACGCATAGGTCGTAAGTTCAAGCCTTACTTTCAGCACCATTTAAAAATAATCCCCGTAAAATCGGGGTTTTATTATATCTTTTTTTTATTTACCTATTATTAACAACTTAAATATTAAAAAATTTTTCAATAAAAACAAATTTTATATATACAAAAGATTATACTATGTGTTATAATAAATTTATCACACAAAGGAGGAAATAAAAATGCGTGTATATGGTATGAACGTTTTAAAAGAATTAGATACTAAAAAGATTAAAAAAGTATTTACATCAAGAAAAGAAGTATGCAAGTATTGTAGTGAAAATAAAATTAAATACGAATTTGTTGATAATCATTTTCTTAATAAAATGTGCGAATATAATCACCAAGGGGTGGTAATTGATGCTTTTGATTATGATTACTATAATATTAATGATATAGATGGAGATTTTGTTTTAATATTAGATCATCTTGAAGACCCACATAACTTTGGCGCCATCATAAGAACTTGTGCCGCAGTAGGAATAAAATCGATAATAATTCCCAAATATAGAAGTGTTGGAGTAACAGATGTTGTTGTAAAAACTAGTGTAGGAACCATAAATTATGTAAAAATAATAATGGTTAATAACTTAGTAGCAACTATGAAGAAGTTAAAAAAAGATGGTTTCTTTATATATGCAGCCTCAATGGAAGGCCAAGATTTTAGAAAAATAGATTATAGCACAAAAAGAGCTTTAGTAATTGGCAATGAAGGTTCTGGCGTAAGCAGATTAGTTAAAGAAGAAAGTGATGTTTTAGTAAGTATTCCAATGAATAAAAATGTTGAAAGCTTAAACGCATCAGTAGCTGCCAGCATTCTTATTTATCATATGGGGGATAATGACTAATATAAGTGATTCTGAACTAATCATGCTATGTCGAGAAAACAATGAAGATGCTCAAAAATTACTTGATGAAAAATATAATATTGTTATAAAAAAATTTATTAAAGATAACTATGAAGCAATTAGAGTTTTAAACATTCCTTTTGATGATTTATATAATGAATGTTTTGAAACATACAAAAGAGCAGTTGAAAATTATCGTAATTATAATAAAGCAAGTTTTTACACATTTACATCAACATTAATTAAAAGAAAAATAAAAAAAGTAATATTAACAGAAATAAGAGAACAAAAGAAAAACTCAGTAGTATTACTTAGTGATTTAGAAAATCAAAAACAAAATAATGAATTTATTTTAGCAGATAGTAAAGACCCATTAGAAATAGTTTGTGAACAAGAACAATCTCATGATATATATGAAATAATATTAAGTAAGTTATCTATTGCAGAAATAAATATAATAACTCTTTTAATAGATGGTTTAGATTGTAAAAAAATATCAATATTATTAAAAAAAGATTATTCATATATTTATAGAAAAATACAAACAATAAGAAAAAAATTAATTCTTGAGTTGAATTTAACCTAAAATTGCTTGATTTTTCCATATTTCTATGCTATATTATTAATGAACACGAAAGTGTTTTTTTAAATGGAGGTTTTTTTAATGGCAAAAGAAGCTAAAGAAACAAAAAAAGTAACAAAAGTTACAAAAGATGCTAAGAAAAAAAATAGCAAAGCAAAAAAAGTAAGTAAAGGTCCTAAAGAAAGTTATGTTAAAAAAGTAAAAAAAGAACTTAAATTAGTTAAATGGCCAACAGCAAAAGAAGTATTAAAATACACAATATCAACAGTAGTATTTTGTTTAATATTATGTTGTTTATTTATGTTGCTAAACTTATTATTATCAGTAGTTAAAGGATGGTTGGCATAATGGAAAAACTTTGGTATGTAGTA
>ERZ827168.1489-NODE-1489-length-31863-cov-5.474315_pt1 | contig 31863 bp, 34 predicted proteins | sample MGYA00519868_ERZ827168 | MGnify/ENA primary metagenome ERZ827168 (study PRJEB31778, sample SAMEA3449271) | human gut metagenome | biome: human gut; feature: human-associated habitat; material: faeces | place: United Kingdom | collected 2010/2012 ...
AGAAAAGTAAAAGCATTTGATAGTTATATAGTAAAACCAGCAATTACAGCAAAAGCTACAGGAAAAACATTTAAAGCATCAGGTGGATGTGTTAAACTAACAAAGAATGGAAAATCAATACAATTCTTATTTGAAGCAGTTAGAAGGGAAGAAGACTGGCAAAAAAAATTAGTAGAAAAAATGAGATTGTATAAAGATTTTTATGAAAATTTTATTCCAATGGATTCAGGATTTCAAACAATGCCACAATTAATATTTATTTGTGAAGATGAAAAACATGCTGTTGAAACATTTAAAGAAATTGTCAAAAATAATTTAGAAATAGAACAAATAAAATTATACTTTACTACTGATTTAAAACAAAATAGTAATACATTGGAAAATACTTTAATGGAATTTAAATTAGATCCAAATACTAATAAATATAAGGTTGAAAATGTAGAATTGAAATTATTAGGAATGTAATTTATTAAGAAGGCTTAAAAGTAAGCCTTCTTATTGTTAGGAGAATATTATGAAATTAGTAATTCAAAGAGTAAAAAAAGCAAGTGTTACAGTAGATGAAAAGATTGTAGGGAAAATAGACAAGGGTTTATTAGTATTTATTGGTATAACACATGATGATAATGAAAAAAAGTAGATTATCTCGTAAAAAAGCTATGTAATTTAAGAATATTTGAAGATGAAAATGAAAAAATGAATTTATCAATAAAAGATGTAAATGGAAGCTTGTTAATAGTTTCTCAGTTTACTTTATATGCAGATACTAGTAGTGGTAATAGACCAAGTTTTACAAATGCTGCAAAACCTGAATTTGCAGATAAATTGTATCAAAGTTTTAAACAAAAGTGTAAAAAATGTGGTTTAGAAGTTCAATCTGGAATATTTGGAGCAAATATGAAGGTAGAATTAGTTAATGATGGACCAGTAACAATTTTAATGGAACATTAAATTAGTAAAATTAAAATTTTACAATTATTTTAAAAGGTTAATATAAAAAAACTTAAAATATATAATATAATTTGGAGAGATATATGGAACAAACCAAAAGATATAATCACTTAAATGAATATTTAAAAAACAAATTTGGTGAAAGAACTTTAAAAATTTGTGTTGATGGAGGATTTACATGTCCTAATAGAGATGGAAAAATAGGAATAGGAGGATGTATATTTTGCAGTGAAAGAGGATCAGGAGATCATATCAATTCAACATTAAATATAAAAAAACAAGTAGAAGAATACTTTAAAAGTTATAAAGTAGAAAGAGCAAATAAATTTATAGTATATTTTCAAAATTATACAAATACATATGATTCAATTGAAAATTTAAAGAAAAAGTATGATGCAGCTTTAATTGATGATAGAATTGTTGGAATTGCTATTGCAACAAGACCAGATTGTATTAATGAAGAAATAGCTGAATTAATAAAAAGTTATTCCAATAAATATTATGTATGGGTTGAACTTGGATTGCAAACATTAAATGATAATATTGGGAAAATTATAAATAGAGGATATAATACAAGCCAATTTTCCATAGCAGTAGATATTTTAAATAAATATAATATAGATGTGGTGGCACATATTATGGTGGGATTACCAAATGAAACACAAAGAGATATGGAAGATACAGTTGAATTTATAAATAGTGTAAATATATCAGGAGTAAAAATTCATTCTACATATATCGTGAAAAATACAATATTAGAAGATATGTATAAAAAAGGTAAATATAATCCAATAACATTAGAGTATTATTTAAAATGTTTAACATATATAGTAACGCATATTAATCCAAATATAATAATACATAGAATTTCTGGAGATGCACCTAAAAATTTACTTATTGCACCAGATTGGAATAGACATAAAAAATGGGTATTAAATGGTTTTGATAAAATATTAAGAGAAAATGATTTGTTTCAAGGAAAATATTATTTAAATAAGAATTAAATTAATAAGTAAGATACATAAGGCATATAATGGAAAAAAGGACAAGGAGGAAATGTTAATGAACAAATTTAAAGAAGATTTAAAGATTGGTAATACAAATGATTTTTCAAAGTTTGATAAGCAAGTTTCTGAAAAAATTGTTACAGCATTAGATAAAATAGAACCTCAAAATATCGATGAACAAATGAGAAAAGTAGAAATGATGTTAAATTTAAATAAAATAATAAAAAATTACGATGAAGTAATTCAATATTTGAGAAGAAAAGATTTGGGAAAATCAGTAAATAAAGAAAGATAAAAAATAAAAAGCATAAATTGCTTTTTATTTTTATCTTTCAAACGCATAATTTTTATTATATAAATTATTTCTTGAAATTCCTTTAATATCTAATTCTGGATTATTACGAGATGCAATAGTCAAATTGTTTTTCATTGAGTTTATTAATTTTTTTAAATATGTAGGTTTTTCATTGATAGATTGACATATGCCTGTTGTTAGATAAGCGGATACGTTTCCAAAAGTTTGTCCAGAAGCTTTAAGGGCTAAATCATGTTCTGTAATACTTATGTTTTGTAAAGAATTCAAAAATGAGTCATTTAATGCTTCAGCAAGTAAAGAATTATAACTTTCTGCTATTGGAGTTATATTGCCACTTAAATTCTTATAAAATGATGTACTAACATCAGGAGCATATGCAATAAATCCATTTATATCTTTCATAAAAGGATTTATATGTTCAGAGTCTTCTAATAGCTCTGGATTTTTTTGCTTGATTTGTTCTAATGCATTTATGATTGTAGAAAGCTCATCAGAGCTGCCTTTTTCATTTACGTAAAAAACGAATTTTTCTGATCTTGTTCCTGTTTGTTCATCTGCACCAAATTTATAATAATAATCAGAATCACCTAGTTCTGAAGAAAGAGCATCTGCCAATAATGCGACATTCTTTCGTTCACAATTCAAATATAGTCTAGTTGTTGGGTCTCCGGGAAAACCTTTTGTAGATACATGAAAAAAACAAGGTTTTCCATTTCTATCTTTTTGAACATGAAGTGCTATCTTATCAGAATATTTTTTATCATTAAGATTTTCTAAAAAAATTTCTTGATTGGTTTGATTATTGCCTTTATATGAATTATCTAGTGCTGACAAAGATATTAATGAATTATATGAACTTATAACTTGATTTTTTTCATAGTTGACTAATACGGATTTTATGTATTGATCTATTGCATAATCAAGTGAACCTTCTGTAAAATATAATTGCTCAGAAGGTTCACTTGAAGAAATTAAATTTGATGTTGTTATTTTAATACTTTCACGAAAATCTTTTCTTTTTTGTTCATTTTGAAAAATCTTTGAATCCGCATATCCTTCAGAATAATTATGAAAAATATTTTCTTTTTGAACAGAAGTATTTCTTCCTGGATTTAAAGTTTTTGGTTTATTAATTCCTAACTTTGTTTTTATAAATTCAAATAAATTCATGAGTTTCTCCTTGGTATTTTATTCAAATTTATTATATATTAATAATTTAAATTTTTCAATATATTTTTATTTCATAATGTTTGTATAAAAATATAGTAAATATTATTTATAGTTTGTTTATTTTTCTTCTTCTTGTAATTTAACAAGTTGTTCTGCTAATAAAAAAATAATTTTTTTATTTTTTTCACTTAATTTAATATAAGTTTCTAAAAAATTATTATCTACAAGAGAATCTAGTGAAGTTGAAGAAGGGGATATTAAATCACTGAATAAAAAATCAGAATTAATATTTAAAGCTTTACAAATACTTGTAATAGTAGTTGCACTTCCAAATGCTAGACCTCTTTCTAATTGACTAATATATCTAGAAGACAAAGATGTTTTTTCTGCTAATGCTTCTTGAGTATAATTTGATTTTGCCCTAGCTAATTTTATTTTTTTTCCAATATTCTTTCTTAAAACGGTTTCTTGATTCATAAATGTACCTCCTTGAAAAAGTATAACAGTCAAGACCTAAAAACAAAATGAACTTATAGTGTTAATTAAAGTAAAGACACAAACAAAATATTCTAAAAACAGAATGGAGTTATATAGATTATTCATGATATTGAAAATATATTTTTATAAAAATTTTTTAAAAATAAAAAATAAATAAAAAAAATTAAAAAAATACTTGCAAAAACATATAAAGTGTATTAAAATTTAATCAAAGTGGAGAAAAGTGGTACAAAGTGGTGAAAAAGGAAAAGAGGTGAATCTAATGCTAATCGGTGAATATGAGCACACTTTAGATGCTAAAGGTAGATTAATAATGCCTGCAAAGCTAAGAATAGATATGGGTGAAAAATTCATTGTTACAAAAGGATTAGATGGATGTTTATTTGCTTTTTCTCAAAACGAATGGTTAAACTTCGAGACAAAATTAAAATCATTACCACTTTCAGACAAAAATGCAAGAAATTTTGTAAGATTTTTCTTATCAGGTGCAACAGAATGTGAATTAGATAAACAAGGTAGATTTTTAATTCCAAATAATTTAAGAGCTGCAGCAACTTTAGAAAAAGAAGCAGTTATAATTGGAGTTGGAACAAGACTTGAAATTTGGAACAAAGAAACCTGGCAAAATTGTGATGATAATATATCAGCAGATGAAATTGCGGAAAATATGACAATGCTTGGTATATAACTTGCAAAAGTTTATATAGAAATACAAAAGAATAAAATACGAATGATAAATATACTTAAGAAAATAAAAAAATACAAAAGATAAAAGTACAAAAGATGTAAATTACCAAAGATAAAAATACAAATGATATTTACAAAAGATAGAGGTTCAAATGATAATTAAACAAAAGATGTATTACAAAAGAATTAAAATTTGTAAATACAAAAGAATATAAAAACACTTATAAGATAAACAGCTGGTATTACAAATATATACCAGCTGTAATTGTATATTTTCAAAATATTGAGGTGAAAACGTGGAATTTAAACATGAACCTGTCTTATTACAAGAGTGTATAAAAGGACTTAATATAAAAGAAAACGGAATATATGTAGATGGTACACTAGGAGGAGCAGGACATAGTCAAAAAATATTAGAAAATTTATCATCTAAAGGTGTATTAATAGGAATTGATAGAGATGAACAAGCATTAGAAGCAGCGAGAAAAAGATTAGAAAAGTATAGTAATGTAAAATATGTTCATGGAAATCATGATGATATAGAAGGAATATTAAATAATTTAAAAATAGATGAAGTTGATGGGATACTATTAGATTTAGGTGTTTCTTCATATCAGCTTGATGAAAGAAATAGAGGATTTAGTTATTTGGGCGAAAATGAATTAGACATGAGAATGGATAATTCACAATATTTAACTGCTAAAATTGTGGTTAATACATATAAAGAAGAAGAACTAGCCAATATCATATATGAATATGGAGAAGAAAGGTTTTCAAGACAAATAGCTAAAAATATTTGTGAATATCGAAAAAATAAAGAAATTTCCACAACTAAGGAATTAGTTGAAATTATTGATAAGTCAATACCAGGATATTCCAAAAAAGATGGACATCCTGCAAAAAGGACATTTCAAGCAATAAGAATAGAAGTAAACAATGAAATTAAACCATTATATAATACAATAAGAACATGTATAAGAATGCTGAAAAGCGGAGGAAGGCTTTGTGTAATAACATTTCATTCATTAGAAGATAGAGCAGTAAAAAGAGCGTATGTAGATGCAGAAGGAAAATGTACTTGTCCAAAGGACTTACCTTATTGTGTATGTGGATGTGAATCAGAAGGAAAAATAGTAAATAAAAAACCAATAATAGCAACAAAAGAGGAAGAAGACAGAAACTCAAGATCTAAAAGTGCTAAATTGAGGATATTTGAGAAAAAATAGTAAACGTAAGAGGAGGTGAATAACTTATGGGAAAAGATAGATATCAATATGGAACAAACCCAAGAAAAGTAGAACCAGAATATAGTCCATATAAACAAAAAACTACAAATAAAAGCAGAAAACCAGAAGTATTAAAGACCAAAACCAAAGCAGAAGTTAAGGTATCAAAAAAAGAAAAGATTAAAACAACAAAAAGGATAGGATTGGTTATTGCTATATTTATAGTTTTACTTACCATAAGTTATAGAAACTCACAAATTAATGAGAACTTTAATCAGGTGCAAAACTTAAAAAAGGAATTATCATCTCTTGAAAAGGAAAATGAACAATTAAAAGTAAATATAGAAAATAGTGTAAATTTAAATAATATAGAACAAGCAGCAAAAGAAAAGTTAGGAATGCAAAAATTAACAAATAAACAAGCTGTATATGTAAGTTTACCAAAGAAAGATTATATAGAAACATCTACAGAAGAAGTAAAAATTGAGGAAGATCAAAATTGGTTTGAAAAGATTTTGAATATATTCAAAAAGTAAGAAAAATTATAATTAATTAAGATTTAATTTTTCTTACTTTTTTTATTATAAAAATAAGTTATAAAATCTTTACTTTATTAATATTTTTTAATAATAAGAATTATATTGATAAAGGAGAGAAGAGATGAGACAATTAAGTATTTCAAATAAAAAGAAAATAAGAAATACATTATTTATAGCACTTTTTATAATGCTTGCATTAATAGTAAGAATTTTATATATACAATTTATACAAGGTGGAGAATTAGAATCTTTAGCATATCAACAACAATCATTAGATAGAAAAATTAATCCTAAAAGAGGAACAATATATGATAGTACAGGAAAATACATATTAGCTACTAGTAGTACAGTTGAAACGATAACAGTTAATCCAACAAATATATCAAATGAGAATAAAGAAAAAGTTGCAAAAGCTTTAAGTGAGATATTTAATGTTGATTATGAAAAAACATTAAAAAAGATAAAAAAAAGAAGTTCTATTGAAACAATTGCAAAGAAAGTTGATAAAAGTAAATCTGATGAATTAAGAAAATGGATTAAAGACAATAATATAGAATCAGGAATAAATATAGATGAAGATACCAAAAGGTATTATCCATACTCTAATTTAGCAGCACAAGTTATAGGCTTTTGTGGAAGTGATAATCAAGGATTAGATGGTGTTGAGGCTAAATATGATGAAGTGTTAAAAGGGAAATCTGGATATATTGAAAGATTAACTGATGCCAAAGGTGGAGAAATAGGTACAGAGGGAGAAAATTATAAATCAGCAATTGATGGAAATGGATTAATCTTATCTATAGATATGACTGTGCAATCAATTGTAGAAAAATATTTAGAGGAAGCATGTATTGACAACAAGTGTACAGATGGTGGAAATGTAATTGCAATAAATCCTAAAACTGGGGATATTTTAGCTATGGCAACATATCCGGATTATAATTTAAATGAACCATATGAACCTTACACAGAAGAATTAAAAAATACATGGGATAGTTTAGAACAAAAAGATAAAACGAAAAATTTACAAGCTGTATGGAGAAATAAAGCAATAGCAGATACATATGAACCAGGATCAACATTTAAAACAATAACAGCATCAGCTTCGTTAGAAGAAGGAATAACAGATACAGACAGGGCAGGAGAGTTTTGTTGTACTGGTGGAATAGAAGTTGCCGGAACAAGAATTAAATGTTGGAGATATTACAGACCACATGGATCAGAAAGTTTAAGGCAAGCGTTAATGAATTCATGTAACCCAGTATTTATAGGATTAGGACAAAAATTAGGAGTACACACTTATTATAGCTATTTAAGAAAATTTGGACTTTTAGAAAAAACAGGTGTAAATCTTCCTGGAGAAGCAAATAGTATTTTCTTAAAAGAAGAAAAAATGGGACCAGTAGAACTTGCGACTGTTAGTTTTGGGCAAAGATTCGAAATAACACCTATTCAACTTGCAACAGCAGTGTCAGCGATTGCCAATGGAGGAGAATTGGTTACTCCAAGGATAGCAAAAGCGACTATAGATAGTCAAACTGGGAAAGTAAAAGAAATACCAGTAGAAAAAAAAGGTAGAGTAATATCAAAAGAAACTTCGGAAAAAGTATTGAGCATGATGGAATCTGTTGTGTCAGAAGGAACAGGAAAAAATGCAAAAGTTGCAGGATATAGAATTGGAGGTAAGACAGGAACGTCAGAAGATGGAGTAAACACTAATAAATATGTTACATCTTTTTTAGGTGTAGCACCAATTGATGACCCAGAGGTTGTTTTATTAGTTACTTTATATAATCCAACAGGGGAGGGGGGACACCAAGGAGGTGTGTGTATTATTTTGTCACTACACCAAAGTATAAATATAAAAGATTTAATAAAAGAAAAAGTTTTATAATTATTTTTTCTTTTATTAATGTGTAAAAATTGAAATATTTTATTGTTTATGTTATAGTAAAAAACAGTAAAAGTTAGAGATTAATTTAATAGTAATATAATTATGCAATGGAGAATATAATGATAAAATTAAATGAAGAAAATGAAATAATTGACTTGATTCGAAATGGATTTGACTTAGAATTGATATCTTTCGAGTTAGAGATTCCAATTGAAAAATTACAAGAATACAAAAAAAGATTAGAAAAACCCAAGTTAGCAAATAGATCAATAAAAGGTAGAAGAAGTGAAAAAGAAACACAAATAGAAATTCAAGAAGAAGCTGAAAATCCGGATTATGAAAAAACAATAAATAGATATAAAAATGAAATTGTTGCTAATCCTCAGAAAGCACAAGATAAAAGAAATTTATTAGCATTTGCATATTATAAGGCAGGAAAAGTAGATGAAGCAAGAAATGAATTAATGAAATTAATTGAAGAAACAAACAGTCATATAGCATATAGACAGTTAATACATATTGAGAAGGAAAATGGAAATTTCGAAGAGGCGAAATTATGGGCATATGAAGCACTTGACCGATTTCCTAAAAGTATTCAAATTAGAGAACAACTTATATCAATAGCAAAAATTGAAGATGATAGAAAAGAAGTAATAAGACAATTAAAAGATATTATTAATATTAATACATTAAATGAAAAAAATAAAAAGAGATTAAAAACAATTATGGATAAAGAAGAAAGATAACTATAGTAATATAGTTGTTTTTTTGTTGCAAATTATGTAAATTCGTAGTATAATGCCATTTAGATTGGAATATTTCCAAAGTATTTGTTTTAGCAATTTTTTAATTGCTAAATATATAAAATACCAAAAGACATTTGTAACCATTAAACTTTTAACAATGAAAGGAGAACACAATGAATAAGTTATGGGCAAAGGTAAAATTTAAACAGGGAAAAAATGCTGAACACTTAATCAGAGCTTTTTTTCAGGAATTTAATCCTGAAAGTAGTATTGTAGTGAGAGGCATAGAGGCAAAATTGGAAATTGTTTTCCGGGAACCTCCTATTGCAATCATCGATGCAATAAACCATTGTGAAATAATTGAATTAAATTATGGTAAAAACTTAAAAGAATATGAAGAAGATGAAAATGCAAAGGGGAAAAAGGAAAATGACACCGAGCAGAAGGTAAAAAAGAGTGAAAACTCTGAGCAGGCTGAGCAGAAAGTGACAAACAGTGAAAACTCTAAGTTGACCGAACAACCAAAAAAGAAAAGAGGCAGACCATCGACTAAAAATGTAGAACCCACGAAAAAATTAAAGACAGAGCAGACAGTTATAAATATTCCAGAGTTGGAAGAAATTGCAAAAAAAGCAACATCTTTTGAACATTTTGCAGAATTAGTAGCAGAATGGTTAGAAATGGACAAAAGAAAGGAACTGTTTACAAATTTAGTAATTGTATCGGCAGATGTTGATAAGATTACATGGAAAGAATTAGAGGAAGCTTTAAAATGCAAGAATGTCTTATATACACAGTGGGACAAAATTTGGTCTGGTAAGCAAGTTTCCAAAAAGTTGGAAAAGTATTCAGCAACAATAGTGACATTTTTGAATACAACTAGAAAGTATAAAGAGTATTCTTTTAAAAAAGCAGAGGAACATTTTATAAAGGAAAACTCTAATGTAAAAGAAACAAAAAAGACAAAGCCGAATGTTGAAGAAAAAACAGAAGAAGCTATTGATAGTGTTGTTTCTAAACCGAGAGTTAAAATGGAATGTATGCCGGAAATTAAAGACTTTGAGGAAATATTGGCAAGTGTTGATAAAACTCAGTCTGTTGAGGAAAGAGTTTGTTATGTTTTAAGAGCAATGGGGTTAAACAATCTGAATGAAAAAGAACAGAAACAGATTGTTGAAATTGCAAGTACAGCTGTAAAAAAAGAAAAAATGGCTTTTGACATTATTTTTGTGGAAGCTAATCTTCCTATTGAGCAGACGATGGAAGCTCGTATGAAATTTTCGAAATTTGTCAATGATTTTGCTCAGAAGTATGAAGATGGTAAAAAGGTAAAACTTTTAACATTCCTTTCAGAATTGCAGAAGATTATTATGCTTGAGAGTGAAATCGAAAAATTCTCTGACTTAACTGACTAATGTATAGTGCCATTGGTATTGAGGTAAAACTTCACTGGATGTATTTGGTGGAGTTTTATCATTTTACATAACTTTACAAAAATGTAAAGTAATGATATAATAAATGCATTGTTTATTATATAAAGAGGAAGAAATTATTTCTTGATTTAAATACATATGAAGAATTTTTGTATGTAAACAATTTAGAATAAATCTTCTAATAAATATGTACTATAAACAAAAAAATAAAGCAGGAGGAAAGTACAATGTCAGATGAAACAGGAGCAGTAAGACGGAAAAACGATATAATAATAAGACAGGAGGAAAAATTAAATAACGAAAAAATTTTTAGCGAGTTTAACAAGGTATTCGTCAGTGGTAGAATCGAGACTGAATTTGAGTACAGCCATGAAGTGATGTGGGAAAAGTTCTATCGGACAAGAGTCAGAGTTAAAAGATTAAGTGGAACAGAAGATTTAGTTCCAATAATTGTATCTGATTTACTGATAGGACGAGAGATGATGCAGAAATCGCTTGAAGGAAAATGGGTAGAAGTAGCAGGACAATTCAGATCTCATAATAAAGAAGGGAAAGATGGGCGCAAACATTTGGAGTTATTCTTGTTTGTAACAGCTATTAACATCTATGAAAATGAAGATGAACTTGAAGAAATTACAGATTCAAACTTGATTTTTCTTGATGGATATATTTGCAAACCACCAGTATTCAGAGAAACACCTTTAGGAAAACAGATAACTGATCTACTTATTGCAGTCAGCAGACCATATGGAAAGTCCGACTATATTCCATGTATTTCATGGGGAAGAGTCGCACAATGGGCAAGCAAGTTTGAAGTAGGAAATCGAGTCCAACTCTATGGTAGAGTCCAAAGCAGAGAGTATTTTAAGAGATATTCATATGATTCGGAGGTAGGAGAAGTTAGAGATGCTTATGAAATCTCGGTAATGCGGATGAAGAGAGTAGAAGATTTGAAATTAGAGGGCTAATCTGGCAGTAGAAGAGATTATCTAAGAAAAAAGGAGAGCAGTAAAATGCTCTTCTTTTTAATGAACATAAATAGAATACAATTATTTTATAAACACTATAATGCTCATAAAATGTGTTGAAAAATTGATATATATGTGCTATAATCTATAATATTTACAAGAGATATATTCTAAAAACATATAGATAAAATATAATAAGGATTAAAAAAATAAGGAAATGTAGTAATATGTTAGAATACAACGAAGTAAAAGAAATTAAGAATTTAATAAAAAAAGGTTTTGATTTAGAATTAATATCTTTTGAGTTAGACATACCAATTGAAAAAGTTAGACAATATAAATTAGAATTAGAATCAATGAGAAAAAATGATTCAGTAAAACATAGTGCGAAAGAAATAATTGAAAGTAAAAATAAGCAAGCTCATTTGAAATTTGAACAAATGAGAGAAAAATATGAAGAATTATTTTTTGAAGACGGTAAAGTTGAAACTAAAAAAACACAAAAAATAACAAATAGAGATGATAAATTAATAAATTTAATTATAAGTCAAATTGAAGAAATAGAAAATGAAATGAAGCAACTTCCTAAAAATGATAGAAGAAGAAATGCTAATTTAATATTGACCCAATTAAAGAAAATAGAAGGATATCAATTAACAATTAACCAAGCAGAAAAATTAAATTTTTTAATACAATCGGAAGTTTTAGAAGGATTAAATTTAAATCCAACAGATAAAATTAATTACTATTTAAAAATAAATAAAAAAACAATAGTTAGAAAATTAATAGAGGCTATTGATATTTCTCAAGCTGAAACTCAAGATATAGAAGAATTGAAAAAATTAGAGAAAAAAATAACATCGAAAATACAACAAAGTAATCCAGTAATTACAGGAGCAATGAGAACCAAAATAAAAAATAAAATATTAAGAATAAACCAACAAAAAGCAATTGATAAAATTAGAAATGACGTTCCTGAAAATATAGAATTAATTATAAAGGACCTAGCAAAAGGTACATTGGATGTTCAAGCAGCAAATGAAATTCTTGAAGACGAGGCTAAAAAAAGAGTAGAAGGTAAACCAAAAACTAGGTTTACATTAACTGAAGAACAAGAGAAAAGGCAAAGTTTAATTCAGATAAAGAAAATTTTAATGGAAAATCCGGAACAATATCATATAGAAAAACCAGAAGTAACAATTATGCAAATAGAAGAATTATGTAATGGAGGTTTAGAACAAGCAATAAGAACAGTAGTAAAAAATTTGACTGGTATAAAAGATTTTGAAAGAGCAAAAGAAGTTTGTGATAAATTCTCAAGTAGAAATGATGAAAATCAAATTGCAACATATATAATGAAACTAAAAAAAGAAATAAAAAATGATGAAATTGGTGAAATGGTACTAAAGGGAATTAATATGAATGGAACCTATGAAGAAGAAAGAGCATATCTTGAACTAATTGAAAAAGGACTAAAATTAGGAAGAGTAAAGTTAGAAGCAGTATCTTTAGGGAAAAGCCAAGATGGATTAAAAAATATAACTTTAGCTGATATATGGATAGATGAAGAGATAAAAGAAAGATAGTTTTAAAATAATATGATTGGTTTGCAAGTTAAGAAAATAAATAATGAAGATATAAATAACTAGAATTAGTGAAATGCTGATTATCTAGTTATTTTTTTATTTAGAATTTTATGTGACATTTATTTTTTAATAAAGTAATAAAATTTTTTAAAGACTAATAAAATTAAATAACAAAATTTAAAAGAGGTAAATTACATATGGAATTGAAAACTAAATGTCTAAAAAAACAAGACAATGGATATCAAATTGCGGTTGAAGATATGGTAGTAGAAATGGAATATTCATCTAATAATAAAAAAATCGAAGATTATATGATAAATATTTTAAAACAAAAAATTAAAACTAGTTAATTCGTGTAACTTGATAAAAATATTGTAAAAGAAAGGAGTTAAAAAATATGACCGGAAGAAAATCAAAATACTCTTCAGAAAATTCGAATACCAAAAATATAAAAACATGGTTAGTTGCAGTATATATAAGACTTTCACAAGAAGATAATGATAATGGAGAAAATAAACAAGAAAGTAATAGCATTACAAGTCAAAAGGCATTATTAAATGAGTTTATTGAAGAACATGATGATTTGGTTGTTTATGATACTTATGTAGATGATGGTTACACGGGAACAGATTTTGATAGACCTGGATTTCAAAGATTACTAGAAGATATGAGAATTGGAAATATAAATTGTGTTCTGGTTAAAGATTTATCTAGACTTGGAAGAAATTATATAGAAGTCGGAAATTACATAGAGCAAATATTTCCATTATTTAATATAAGATTTATTGCAATAAATGATAATGTAGATAGTTTTAAAAATCCTACAAGTACAAATACAATATTGGTACCATTTAAAAATTTAATAAATGATGAATATTGCAGAGATACATCAATAAAAATTAGATCAGCATTAAATGGAAGAAAGAAGAAGCGGAGAATTTGTAGGTGCATTTCCATCATATGGTTATATAAAAAATCCGGATGATAATCATAAGTTAATTATAGATGAAGAGGCTGCTAAAATTGTAAGGAAAATCTTTAAGTGGAAAGTAAATGAAGGATTAGGAAATTTAAGTATTTGTCATAGATTAAACGATATGGGGGTTTTAAATCCAACAGGGTATAAAAAGAAAAAGTTAAATCAGAAATTTAAGAATTCAAAAATATTTCAAGAAGATTATTCATGGTGTCCATCAACTGTTAGAAACATATTAAAAAATGATATTTACATAGGAAATATAACACAGGGTAAAAGGAGAGTAAAAAGTTATAAAGTGCATAAAGTAGAGCAAGTACCAGAGGAAGAATGGATTACAGTAGAAAATATGCATGAGCCAATTATAGATAAAGAATTATTTGCAAAGGCACAAGATATAAGAAAAGTAGATACTAGAGTACAAAATAATGGAAATTTAAGTAAATGGGCAGGAATATTAAGGTGTAGTGATTGCGGAAGAGCAATGCATAAAAAATATATAAAAAACAAAAGTGGAACAATTTATGAATATTACATATGTGGTACATATAGAAAAAAATCAAATAAGTTATGTACAAAGCATACTTTAAAAGTGGAAAAACTAGAGAAAGCTGTATTAGAAACTATTCAGTTACACATAGAATTGCTTGTTGATACTGAAAAAGTGTTGAATGAAGTAAATAAATTAAATATTAAAAAAATAGTAAATGAAAACATTGAGAATATAAAACAAGAAAAAAATAAAGAAATGGAAAAATTAATTGATTTAAAAAGAGGATTGTATGAAGATTGGAAAAATAATTATATAACAAAAGAAGAATATTTTAATTATAAACAAAAGTATGAACAGAATATAGAAAAGATAAAAGAAATTATAATGAATTTACAAAAACAAAAAAATAACCAGAATAAAATTATAAGCGGAAACAGTAAATGGATAGAAGATTTTAAGATTTATAAAAATATAACTGAATTGGATAGAAGTATTATAATGGAATTAATAGATTATATAGAAGTGCATGAAAATAAAAAAATAACTATACATTTTAAATTTATGAATCAATTGAATGAAATTATAGATAATCAAAATAAAATAACGATATCTGCATAAATAAACTTGAACCATTTGTGGTGACAAAATACACCAAGGAGGAGGTGTTGCAGCACCAGTTGGGGGCCAGATATTTAGTGAAATATTACCATATTTAGAAGTTAACCAGGGAAATACTGAAGAAATAGAACAAAAAGTAGAAGTAGAAGTTCCAGAAGTTGTAGGAATGAGTATAAAAGAGGCAGAAAAAGTGTTAAAAGAAAAAGAATTAGAAGTTAAAATAAATAATGAAACTGAAAATTTAGATAAAGAAAATACTATAATTACAAATCAAATACCAAGGTCAGGATTAACTGTATATAGTAAAAGTTGTGTGTATTTAGAATACTAAAAAAATAACAAAAACTCTATACAAAATAGTATTTTAGTTATATAATATAACAAAAATAAAGGAGATTACTATGGATTTAAAGAAGATTTTATTGGGCTTAGAAAATTTAAAGGTTAAAGGAAATTTAGATATCGACATAAAAGGAATAGAAAATAATTCAAAAGAAGTAAAAACAGGCTATATGTTTATTGCAATAAAAGGTTTTGAAACAGATGGACATAATTATATAAATGATGCAATAGATGCTGGATGTACAGCTGTAATGATACAAGAGGGCTGTGATTTAAGTAAAATAAATGTTAAAAATGATGTGACAGTGATAATGGCTAAAGATACAAGAGAGGCATTAGCAATATGTTCATCCAATTTTTATGATAATCCATCAAGAAAGTTTAAATTAATTGGAGTAACTGGAACCAAAGGAAAAACTACTACAACATTTATGATAAAAGAATTGTTGGAAAAGGCTGGAAAAAAAGTAGGTTTAATAGGTACAATTGCTACATATATTAATGGTAAAAAAATAAAAGAAAGTGATAGAACAACACCAGAAAGTTTGGAATTACAAAAAACATTTTTCCAAATGGCAAAAGAAAAAGTGGAATATGTTGTTATGGAAGTGTCATCACAAAGCTTAAAATTGCATAGAGTTGATGGTTGTAATTTTGATATTGCAATATTTACTAATTTTTCAGAAGATCATATTAGTGAAAAAGAACATACTGATATGAAAGATTATTTCCAATCAAAATTAAAATTATTTAATATGTGTAAAGTTGGAATAGTAAATGCAGATGATTTATATGCTGCTAAAATCCCAAAATTATTTCCAAATAGTGATATTACAACATATGGTATAGATAATCCATGTAATTTATTAGCTAAAGATATAACGATTACAAATTCTTATGTTGATTTTAGAGTTAAAATAACAGATAGGAATGAGAGAGTAAAAACAGGAATTCCAGGTAGATTTAGTGTATACAATTCATTAGCAGCAATTTGTGTGGCACAAAAGGTAGGAGTATCATTAGAAACAATAAAAGAAGCTTTATTAGAGGTTAGAGTTCCTGGAAGATCAGAAGTTGTAGATAATAAATTTGAAATTCCAATAATGATAGATTATGCACATTCACCAGAAAGTTTGGAAAGTATATTACAAGCAGTAAAAAGTTATACAAGAGGAAGAGTGATTTCTGTATTTGGATGTGGGGGAGATAGAGATAAAGGAAAAAGACCAATAATGGGAGAAATATCTGGAAGAATTGCAGATTATACAATAATAACTTCAGATAATCCTAGAACAGAGAAACCAGAAGAAATAATAAAAGAAATTGAAAAAGGAATAAAAAAGACAAAAGGAAATTACCAAGTTGTTGTAGATAGAACAGAAGCAATAGAAAAGGCAATAAAAATGGCAACAAAAAAAGATATTATTGTATTGGCTGGAAAAGGTCATGAATTATATCAAGAAATTAATGGAAAGAAATATCCATTTGATGAAAGAAGTATTATAAAGAAAATAATTGATAAATTAAATAAGGAAAATAACAAAAGTAAAAAATAGAAAGGTTGATACAAGTGAATTTTGAAATAAAAATGTTACTAATATCATTTTGCGTAACAATAGTATTATCAGTAATAATTATACCATTATTAAAAAAATTAAAAATAGGTCAAATGGAAAGAAATGATGGACCACAATCACATTTGAAAAAACAAGGAACTCCTACAATGGGTGGAATTATGATGATAATATCACTTCTAATTTGTGTTATAGGAGTATACTTGTATTATTTAAAAAATAATCAATTAGATATAGCAAATAATATAATACCAATGCTAATCTTAAGTATAGGATTTGGAATGGTTGGCTTTATAGATGATTTTAAAAAGTTAAATAAAAAAAATACAGAAGGATTAAAACCAAAATATAAAATGCTTGGTTTATTAGCCATATCAGTTATTTATGTTTTATTAATAGTAAAAGGAGCTAATACAGGAACACAAACATATATACCATTTTTTAAAATATATATAGATATTCCAATATATTTGTATATACCATTTGCTGTTTTAGTTATATTAGGAACTACAAATGCTGTTAATTTAACAGATGGAATAGATGGGCTTGCGTCAAGTGTTTGTGCTATTATAGTAACATGTTTAACTGTTATAGGGATAATGTTTAATATCCAAGAGGTTGTAATATTTGGAAGTATTGTTATAGGTGCAATATTAGGCTTTTTAATATTTAATTTGCATCCAGCAAAAGTTTTCATGGGTGATACTGGGTCACTATTTTTAGGAGGAGTAATATCTGTTTTAGCATTATATTTAAAAGTTCCATTATTATTATTATTAATAGCATTAATACCGGTTTTTGAAACATTATCTGTAATAATTCAGGTTGCATATTTTAAAAAGACTGGAAATAGAATTTTTAAAATGGCACCATTACATCATCATTTTGAATTATCTGGATGGAAAGAAAGCAAAATTGTAATTGTGTTTAGTTTAATAACATTAGTTTTGTGTCTTGTAGGTTTAAAAGCAATTTAATTGGAGGAAAGAATATGGCAAAAAAAGTCAAGAAATTTTCAAGCTTTTTAAATAATCCAATAGATTATACATTAGTAATAACAATATTATTGTTATTATCAATAGGATTAATAATGGTGCTTTCAGCAAGTTCTCCTTCTGCACTTTCAGAAAGTGGGGATAGCTATAAGTATTTTAATAAACAATTATTATTTGCTGTGTTAGGAATTGTAGCAATGTGTGTGATTTCTAAAATAGATTATAGATTTTATCAGAAATTTTATAAGCAATCATGGTGGATTTCATTAATATTATTAATATTGGTAATGCTAGTAGGAAAAACTGTAAATGAAGCCAAAAGATGGATATATATTACAGATACATTATCATTTCAACCATCAGAAATAGTAAAATTTTTAATGATAATTTTTTATGCAGGAATACTTACTAAAAATAGAGATCAATTAGGAAAATTTAAAGATGGATTTTTGAAACATATATTATTAGTTGTACCTATTATTGCGTTGTTAATGCTTCAACCTCATTTTAGTGCGTCAATGGTAATAATTACAATTGTTGCAGTGATGATGATATTAGCAGGTTGTAAATTTTGGCATTTTCTAGCAACTGGTGGAGCAGTAGGAATACCGGGAATGATTGGATTAATAATATTAGAACCATACAGATTAGCAAGAGTAACAACATTCTTAGATCCTTGGAAAGATGCAACTGGAGCAGGATGGCAGGTAATCCAAAGTTTATATGCAATAGGATCAGGTGGACTTTTTGGAGCAGGATTAGGAGAAAGTAAGCAGAAATATTTATATATTCCAGAACCACACAATGATTTTATTTTTTCTGTGTTAGCAGAAGAACTAGGATTTGTTGGCTGTGTATTGGTTATAGTATTATTTGCAATATTTATTTGGAGAGGTGTATTAATAGCAATGAAATCTCCAGATATGTTTGGAAGCTTAATAGCAATTGGAATAACAACAATGGTTGCTATTCAGGTAATATTAAATATTGCAGTTGTTACATCTTCAGTTCCAGCAACAGGTATGCCATTACCATTCTTTAGCTATGGAGGAACAGCATTATTTATATTACTCTGTGAAATGGGAGTACTGCTTAATATATCAAGAGCTAGTGTAAAGTCATAAAAATTTAAAATAGGAGGCTACTAATGAAAGTAATAATTGCAGCAGCAGGAACTGCAGGACATATAAATCCGGGAATTGCAATTGCAAACAAAATAAAACAAGAAGAAAAAAATTCAGAAATTATATTTATTGGAACAACAAGAGGATTAGAAAACGATTTAGTACAAAGAGCAGGATATAAATTAAAAACAATTGATGCATATGGATTAAGTAAAGAAATTTCAATTCAAAATTTTCAAAAGTTATATAAGACATATAAAGGAATTGGGGAAGCGAATAAAATAATAAAAGAATTTAAACCAGACATTGTAATAGGAACTGGAGGATATATTTGTGGACCTGTTGTAATGGCTGCAAGTAAAAATAAAATACCAGTTGTATTACATGAAAGTAATGCTTTTCCAGGTAAAGCTGTAAAAATGCTTGCAAAAAGAGCAAACACAGTGTTAATTTCATTTGAAAATGCTAGGTCAAGAATAAAAAGTGCAAAAAAAATAGTTTATACAGGAACACCAATAAAAATAAGAAAAAAAGAATATAATATAAATGAAAAAAATAAAATAATAAGCAGTGTAGGACTAAATGAGGCAAAGCCAATTGTTTTAATATTTGGAGGAAGTCAAGGTGCTCAAAAGATAAATGAGGCAATAACAGGAATTATCTTAGAAAAATTAAATAAAAAATATCAGATTATTTGGGCAACAGGTCCAAAGCAGTATGATATTATAAAACAAGAATTAGAAGATAAAAATATAAATATTAATAATATAGAAAATACAAGAATTGTTCCATATATTTATAATATGGAAGAAATAATGAATGTATCTGATGTCATTGTTGCAAGAAGTGGAGCAATGACTATAACAGAAATTTCTAATTTAGGTAAACCTTCAATTTTAATACCATTGCCAAATGTAAGCGAAAATCATCAATTATATAATGCAAAAGTATTAGAAAGTATTGGTGCTGCAAAAATTATTTTAAATGAAGATTTAGATGAAAATAATTTAAATAATACAATAGAAGATATTATTTTAAACAAATCAAAACTTGAACAGATGGGGAAAAAAGCATTAACGGTTGCAGTTGACAATGTTGAAGATAAAATTTACAAAGAGATAAAAGAAGTTTTGAATAAAGGAGATAAAAATGTTTAAAAACATACAAATAAAAATAGTAGTAATATTTACAATTATAGGAATAGCCATAATTTCAGGATTAGGGCTATTCTTTATAAATGAATTAAATTCAGTTAATACTGCAATATCATCAGAAGGAATTACATTAGGACAAGTTACTAATGATATTAATAACATATCAAACCAAACAAAAATAGTTTTTGGAATTTGTGTTGGAGTATATGCATTAATTTCTGTCTTATTGGGAATTTTCTTATCAAAAGTTGTAATTTATCCTATAAATAAATTAATTAAAAGTGCAGAAAAAATTGCTTCAGGAGAAGAGGTCTCTATAGCAAAAACAGAAAACAAAGATGGAAATGAAGTAAATGGATTAGTAAATGCATTTGATATGATGACATCTGAATTAAAAGATAAATTAAGTGAAGTTTCTAAGCAAAAAAATCAAATTGAAACAATACTTCTTCACATGACAGATGGGTTAATTGCATTTGATATGGATGGAAACATAATATTAATTAACCCAGCAGCCAAAAAATTACTAAGTATTTCACCAGAAGATAATAATTTTGAAGATATATTTAAAAAATTTAAGTTAGATATAAATATGGAAAAAATTATATATCTTGAAAATTGGACATCGACAGAACAAAGAATAGAAGTAAATGAGAGGTTTGTTAATGTTTTTTTTGCACCGTTTAAAAATGAAAATGATAGACCAGCTGGTGTAATAGCAGTTATACAAGATATAACAGAACATGTAAAGTTGGATAACATGAGAAAAGAATTTGTTGCAGATGTGTCACATGAATTAAAAACTCCAATAACATCAATAATGGGATATGCAGATACTTTATTAGAGGGAGAATATGATAAAGAAACACAAGAAAAGTTTTTAAATGTAATTGCAACTGAAGCTAGAAGAATGGCAAAATTAGTAACAGATTTACTTACATTATCTAGATATGATAATAATCAAAAAAGATTGAAAAAAGAGTCATTTGATTTAGGAGAACTAGTAAAAAGTTGTCAAGAAAAGTTGGGAATAGAAATACAAAAAAAGAATCATACAGTAAATTGTTTTGTTACTGCAGATGTACCACCAGTGTATGCAGATAAATCAGATATAGAGAGAGTTGTATTAAATATATTAACAAATAGTATTAAATATACGAAAGATAATGGAGAAATCAAAATTTATGTAGGATTTGTATATAATGATGCATATATAAAAATATTTGATAATGGTATAGGAATACCAGAAGAAGATTTAAATAGAATTTTTGAAAGATTTTATAGGGTAGATAAAGCTCGTACTAGAGAAATGGGTGGAACAGGATTAGGATTATCTATTGCGAAAGAAATACTTGATAAAAACGGTGGAAGTATAGATATAAAAAGTGTTGTAGGACAAGGAACAGAAGTTGTTATAAAAGTTCCAACTAAAGAAAAGAAAATTAGTTAAATAATTATAAAAGAGGTGGAAAAATGCTAGAAATTAAAAAGAACGAAACAAAAAATAAAATTAATGTTAAAGGACAAAATGGTTCAATAACATTATTTGTTTTAATGGCATTGATGTTTTTCTTAATTTTGGCTTTCTCTGCATATGCAAGAGCTACAAATAAAATTCAATCACAAGAATCTGAGTTTGCAAGGATAAAATCAAATTATGAGAAAAGTTATAAAGACGAAAAAATCATAAAGGAATATAGAGAAAAAAACTTTACAAAAAAAATATTAACTGCGCTTGATATATCAGAAGCAACTGATAAAACAAAATTTTATGGTGCGACTGTAAATGGATATAATTGTAAAATATCAACAGATGTTGGATGGAAGATATTTTATGCAAGTCAGGATAATATTTATTTGATTGCAGATAACTATATCGAAAGAGATTATTTACCATCTGGGATGACTGAGGAAGGGACGATAGGAAATAAATTAAACACAGGAGATTCAGCATATTCTAGAACGGCTTATTTTGAAAATATATTAGATAATTATTCGACTGCATCATCAAGAATAGATAATATAAGAAAAGCATTAAATAATGATTACTTTAATATTAATAAGTATTCAAGCATAGCAAATAATATGAAGGTAACGGCATATATGTTAGATATAACAGCTTGGAGCAATTTTGAAGATACAAATAATAAAGCTGAATTTGTAATTGGAGGCCCAACATTAGAAATGTTATTTTCCTCATATAATCAAAAATATGGAACAAATTATAAGGCAGAAGCAACAAGTGAGGTTGGATATAAAATAAGCAAAGATAATGGGGCTAATTTTGAATATTATATAATAGATATGTTAAATGTTGCAGATACAACATATGTCTTGCCTACGACAAATGCTTTAGCTATGTGGATTGCAACTCCATCGGACGCTGGAGAGGATGGAGTGATGTTTGCACATTCAGATGGAAGTATTTCTAATGATTCATACACAAATAAATATATTGGCTTTCGTCCAGTAGTATGTTTAAATGCAAATGTTAAATTGCAACAAGAAGATAACGGAAATTATACGATACTAGACGAATAAGAAAATTAAATATGAATAAATAAGAATTTCTATAGGAAAATCACTAAGAAATTCTTATTTTTATATTGATAAATCAATGTTTTTGATATATAATGTAACAGTATAAAAACCAAGGAGGAATAAAGTTGAAAGTAGAGATTAATCCAAAAACAAAAGAAATATTAGAATGGGTATATTGCATAGTAATTGCAGTAGTGTTAGCATTATTAGTAAGATATTTTATAGGAACACCTACAATAGTAAAACAGCCTTCAATGTATCCAACTTTAAAAGAAAATCAAAGATTATGGTTAAATAGATGGGATAGAACTTGGAAGAAAATGCCACAAAGAGGAGATATAATTACATTTGAAGCACCAAGTGAAATTTATTTGACAGAAGACCAAATAGAATCAAATGATATAATTGCAAAATATGAAAATGAACCAACAGGAATATTTAGTAAATTTGTTTATTATGTGTTAGAAATAAATAAAACGAGTTATATAAAAAGGGTAATAGCACTTCCAGGAGAACATGTGGAAATTAAAGATGGAAAAGTTTATATAAATGGGGATGAATTTAAAGAGGACTATTTGCAACCAGGAATAATTACAGATTTAACAAAGGGTGAACTTTCAGATTTTGTTGTGCCAGAAAATTGCGTATTTGCAATGGGAGATAATAGATCACAAAGTACAGATTGTAGAGCTTTTGGATGTATACCATTAGAAAAAATAGAAAGCAAAGTATTTATAAGGTTTTGGCCATTAAATTTGTTCGGAAAAGTGGATTAGAACTTAGGAGATATAAATGTTTGAAAATATAGTAGGAAATAACAATATAAAAAATGCTTTAACAAGAACAGTAGAATTAAAAAATGTGTCACATAGTTATATTTTTGATGGAATAGAAGGAATAGGAAAAAGATTAATAGCTAAAGAGTTTGCAAAAATGATAATGTGTTTAGATGAAAAAAAGTACTGTAATAAATGTAAGTCATGTATAGAATTTAATTCTAATAACAATCCAGATTTTATATTTATAGAACCAGAAGGAAATAATATAAAAATAGAACAAATTAGACAAATGCAGTCAAAAGTTATAGAAAAACCTATAATATCAAACAAAAAAGTATATATTATAAATGATGCACAAAAAATGACGGTAGAAGCACAAAATTGTTTATTAAAAACACTAGAAGAACCACCAGAATATATTACAATAATTTTAATAGTAAGTAATGATAATAACCTTTTGAGTACAATAAAATCAAGATGTACTATAATTCATTTTGATAAAATTGAAAATAAAGAATTGAAAGAATATGCTACAAATATTATTGGAATAAATAATATAAATGAAAATATAATTAATATTTTTCAAGGTAGCATAGGAAAAGCAATAAGGTTAAAAGATAAGTTAGAAGTATATGGAAATATTGAAAAAATTATGAAAAATATGACAAGTAATGATATTGTTGATATTATTGCTTGTTCAGAAATTTTATATAAATCTAAAGACGAAATAGAAGAAATTCTAGAATATATAAATGTCATTTTACTTAGTTTAAGTAAACAAAATATAAAATACATAAAATGTATTGAGGTAGTTGAAGATACTAAAAAAAGATTAAAAGCCAATAGTAATTATGATATGAGCATTGATAATATGTTGTTTAGCATATGGGAGGAAATAAATGAAAAATATAGTAGGAGTTAGATTTAAGAGATTAGGAAAAATTTATTTTTTTGATCCACAAGATATAAAATTAGAAAAACGAGATCAAGTAATTGTAGAAACGGCACAAGGAGATGAATTTGGAGAAGTTTTAATAGCTAACAGATATATAGAAAATGAAAAAGTAAAAGAACCATTAAAAAAGGTTATAAGAAAAGCAACAGAAAAAGATAAAAAACATTATGAAGAATGCAAGAAAAAGGAAAAAGAGGCATTTGAAATGTGCCAAAAGAAAATTAAAGAACATAAACTAGATATGACTTTAACAGAAGTTGAATATAAATTTGATAATAGTAAAATATTATTTTATTTTACAGCAGATGGAAGAATTGATTTTAGAGAATTAGTAAAAGATTTAGCTGCTATATACAAAACAAGAATAGAACTAAGACAAATAGGAGTAAGAGATGAAGTTAAAAGGATAGGTGGTAATGGAGTTTGTGGAAGGGAACTTTGCTGTTGTTCTTTTTTAAGAGATTTTGAAACTGTTTCAATTAAAATGGCAAAAGAACAAAATATATCTTTAAATCCATCAAAAATATCTGGAAATTGTGGAAGATTAATGTGTTGTTTAAAATATGAACAAGAAGTTTACGAAGATAAATTAAAAAGATTACCCAATATTGGTGCTATTGTAAAAACAATTGATGGAACTGGGGAAGTAGATGGAGTTGAAACTTTAAAAGAAAAAATTAAAGTTAAATTTAAAGATGGAGAAGGATATTTTTATAAAAAATATGACAATAAAGACATAAAAATAATTAAAGATGTTGCAAGAGAAAATATAGATAAAGAAGAAATTGAACATAAAAAAGAGCTTGAAGAATTGGAAGAATTAGAAAAAGAAGATAAGAAAAATGATTAACATACTAGGAGGTGAATAATAATGGCATATAAAATAACAGAAGCATGTATATGTTGTGGAGCTTGTGCTGCAAATTGTCCAGTAGGATGTATATCACAAGGCGATGATAAATTCGTAATAGATGGTGCAGCATGTATAAGTTGTGGGACTTGTGAAGGTGTTTGTCCAGTTGGAGCACCAGTAAGTGAAGATTAGTAAATTTAGAGAAGAGAAATCTTCTCTTTTTTATGTTATATAAAATCCACAAAACTTTACATAATGGCTTGAAAATGATATAATTAATTATATTGTTTATATATAAATAAAGATGTAATTTCTTTATTTTTAATATGCTTTATTGTATATTAACAATAATATCTTTTACAATATAAAAAACACAGGAGGAAATATATGACAAATAGAGAAGTGAGTCTAAATGAACTCTATTTAAATGGAGTATTTGACAAGGATTTTGAATACAGTCATAGTGTATTCAATGAAAAGTTTTATAAGAATTACATTAGAATTCAGCGGGCCAGCGGAACTGATGACATTCTTCAGGTTATAGTGTCTGAATATACATTAAAAGATACTAAATCTGCTGGAAAAAGAGCTGGAATAAAAGGTTCTTTTAGATCTAGAAATGTAAGAGTCGATGGGAAGAGTAAATTAGATTTATATGTTTTGATTTCCCAAATGAACCTGTATGAAGGAGATTTGTATAGAATTGGAGACAATTTAATTTTTTTAGAAGGATGGATTTGTAAAAAACCATTTTTAAGATTGACTCCAAATGGTAGGAAAATATGTGATTTCTTTTTAGCAGTAAATGCTAAAATAAAAACATATTACTTTCCTTGTATAGCATGGGGAGATACTGCTGAAAATATGTCAAAAGAATTCTGTATAGGAGATAAGGTTAAGACAAAGGCTCGAATACAGAGCAGAGAATATTTAAAAGTAATTGAAGATAAGCCAGAATTAAGAACTGCTTATGAGATCTCAGTTATTGAGATTGAAAAAATGTAAACTAAAAGAAAAATATTGTAAAAGATAAAAATAAACGAGAGATTAACTCTCGTTTATTTTTATGCATATTATTCTTTATTAGTCATTTCTTCTAAATCTAATAATTCTTGCCATCTAGTATCAACTTCTTTTTGAAATTCTTCTATCATCCATTCATTTCCAGGTTTAAACATATGTTTAAAACGTTTTTGTGGACGTAAAAATTCTTCAACTGGTAATTTTTTTGCTGGTTTATATGTTATATGATATTTTCCATCAACAACTTCATATAATGGCCAATAACATGTATCTGCAGCTAATTTATTGATTTTCATTAAATCTTCTGTTGCATATCCCCATCCTCTTGGACATGGTGCCATAACATTTAAGAATGCTGGTCCTTTTGTATAAATTGCTTTTTCTGATTTTTCATATAAATCTTTAAAATTTGTCATTGCAAGTGTTTGAGCAACATAAGGAATATGATGATCTGCCATGATTTTTGTTAAATCTTTTCTTATTTGCATTTTTCCTGGAATAACTTTTCCTGCTGGTGATGTTGTTGTATCAGCAAATTTTGGAGTTGCAGATGATCTTTGGATTCCTGTGTTCATATATGCTCCATTATCATAACATACATAAACCATATCATGTCCTCTTTCCATTGCTCCTGATAAACTTTGTAAACCTATATCATAAGTTCCACCATCTCCACCAAATGCTATAAATTTTGTGTCTTTATCTTGTGGTAATTTTCCTTGTTTTTTTAAGGCTTTATATGCCGCTTCTGCACCAGAACATGTTGCACCAGCATTTTCAAATGCTGTGTGTATAAATGAATCTGTCCATGCTGTATATGGATATATGAATGTTGATACTTCCATACATCCAGTTGCATTTGCTATAACAGCATGATCTTCTGGTTTTAATGCTCTTAATACCATTCTTGCTACTACTGGGGCTCCACATCCTGCACACATTCTGTGTCCTTCTGTGAATCTTGATGGCTTTTCTGCCATTATCTTCTTTAAATCATAAGCCATTTTATTCTTCCCCCTTTCTTAGTCCTAAATATCTATATGGATTTCCTGTTTCTCCTGTTTTTACTATTTCTTGTAAATCATTATATACAGATTCTATCTGCATTGTTGTTGTATCTCTTCCACCAATTCCATAAATATAATTTACCATTGGTACTTGTTTTTTATTAACATACATTGCTGATGTTACATCTTCAAATAATGCTCCACCTGCTGAATTTAATGAATCTGCTTTATCAAGTATTGCTACTGCTTTTAATCCTTGTAATGCTTCTGCAATTTCTTCTGCTGGGAATGGTCTAAACATTCTTAATTTTAATAATCCTGCTTTTACACCTTTTTCTCTTAATTCATCAACAACTGCTTTTGTTGTTCCTGCTGTTGAGTTCATACATACTATTGCTATTTCTGCATCATCTAATTTGTATTTTTCAAAGAATTCATATTTTCTTCCTGTCCATTTTTCAAATTCTTTTGCGACTTCTTTTATTACTTTTTTAGCATTTTTCATTGCTTCTGCTTGTTGAGCCTTATGTTCAAATAAATATGCTTGTAAATCTAATGGTCCAATTGCTATTGGTTCTTTATCATTTAATAAATAATGTTCAGGTTTGTATTGTCCAACAAATTTCTTTACTTCTTCATCATTTTCTAATTCAATATTTTCAATTGAATGTGATGTAATAAATCCATCTTGGCATACCATTACTGGTAATTGAACATCTTTATGTTCTGCAATTCTATGTGCCATTAACATATTATCATAAGCTTCTTGGTTATTTTCTGAAAATAACATTATCCATCCAGCATCTCTTACTCCCATTGCATCTGAATGATCATTATGGATATTTAATGGGCCTGAAACTGCTCTATTTACTAATGCCATTACTATTGGTAATCTTAAACTTGATGCTATATATATCATTTCCCACATTAATGATAATCCGTTTGCAGATGTAGCTGTCATTGCTCTTGCTCCAGCAGCTTCTGCACCAATTGTTGCAGACATTGCACTATGTTCACTTTCAACTGCAACAAATTCTGTATCTACTTCTCCATTTGATACAAATGTTGAAAAATATTGTGGTATTTCTGTTGATGGTGTAATTGGGAATGCTGCAACTACATCTGGATTTATTTGTTTCATTGCTATTGCTGTTGCTTCATTTCCACTTAATCTTTCTCTTATACTCATTTTCTTATTTCCTTTCTAAATTTTTCTCATTATTCATATAAAATCATTTTCATATTAAAATTCATATTTGTTCTTGCCAAATTTTATATTTTTGAACTTTAATTGATTTATTCAACTTTCATTTCTATTGCTTTAAATGGACATACTTGTGCACATACTCCACATCCTTTACAATAGTCAAAATCTGTTTCTGTTCTTTTACAATCTTTTCCTACTGGTATTGAATTTTCTGGACATACTGCAAAACATAATCCACATTGTTTACATTTTTCTTCATCCCATACAGGTTTCATGCTTCTCCAGTCACCTGTTTTAAATTCTCTTGCATTTCCTGCACAATATATGTTTCCACCAATTGTTAAGTCTTTCATTGGTGTTTCTTTGTTTATTTCTGTCATTTTTTCTCCTTCCTTTCCTATTACTCTATTAGGAAAAACTTAAGTTATTTTCTACCTTCTTATTGGATTTTTGTTACTTCTTTTAATGCTAATTCTAATGCTTTCATGTTTCCTTCTATAACTTCTGGCTTTTTAGCAAATTTATGTTTAAATGAGCCTTTCATATCTTCTAAGAATGCTTCATCACTCATTATTCCTGTTACTTTTACAATTGCTGCAAGCATTGGTGTATTAGGAAAATATTTTCCTAATGTTTCTTCAGATACTTTTCTTGCATCTATTGTATAAATATTTCCATCATATCCATTTAATTTTTCTTTTAAATATTCTGGTGATTTTGTAGTATTTATTACTATTGCTCCTTCTTTTTTTAGACCTGCAGTTACTGGTACACTTTCTAATAATGTATCATCTACAACTACTACATAATCTGGCTCATATATATTACTATGTATTGTTATTGGTTTATCACTTATTCTATTATAGGCTGTTATTGGTGCTCCCATTCTTTCTGGTCCATATTCTGGAAATCCTTGAATGTATTTTCCTGTATTAAATGCTGCATCAGCAAGTAATAATGATGCTGTTTTTGCTCCTTGTCCGCCTCTACCATGCCATCTAATTTCTATTAAATTGTTCATGTTTTTCCTCCTTTAATTTCTATATTATATATAGAATTTACTTCATAAAGTATATTCTCTTTTACATTTATTGTCAAGTTAATTTTTACGACCAAAGGGTCAAATTAAATTAGCTTCTTATTAAAGTATCACTATATACTCAAAATATTATTCAATATTCTGAATACATAAACAAACCTTAATCATAATGTTGTAAATTTACATAATTTTCAAGTATGTTTCTTGACTTATTTTTATATCCATGTTATAATTTGGGCGTTATGCGTTTGCATATCTAATAGTTTATACTAAAACTATTAACCACATCCAAATTTATTTAATTAGGAGGAAAAATTTATGCCCGGTATTTTGTATCATCTTGCATTCGCTGAAGAAGTATATCGGAATTTTTCAGAACAAATGAAGTTGGATAAGGTTAACTTTATGGCAGGTAACCTTATTCCTGATCTTGCCAATGACAAAAAAGCTTCTCACTATAGAAAAAAGGCTTCTGTTAATGGATTTTTTGTTCCCACTATGGAATCAGTAAAAAAAGACTTATTTGTGCCTTCTGACTCTGTCAAATTCGGTATGTACTGCCATCTCTATTTGGATTATTATTTTATTGAAGACTTTTTGATTCCTGAATTCATCTGGGATACTTCGACTATGAAAGTAATTAATCCTCGTAATCATAAGGAATGGGATGTTAAAACATTCTTTTCTCATGATGGTATGTATGGTTCTTATACCGAAATCAATGATTTGATGTTAAAAGATGGGCATGTATCTCTTGAAACTGTATCTCAAATCCCTGAAATTTTGCCTTCCACTGGTATACATGTTTTTGATGACAGACGTGAAAAAACCTGGAAAGCTGAACTTGACGGATATTTGTCTCAGCATAAAGAATATACTGGTGACATCTTTGACTACTATCGTTTGTGGGCTTCTATCGAAAAAATTGCGAAACAATTTGTAACAGAAGTTTCTTAAGAACAAAAAAAGGTGGGCATAATAATAGATTTATTATTGTACTCACCTTTTTCCATTTTTTATTAAATCAATGCTGAAGATATATGAAATACTTCAATTTTATCATTTAATATTTTTTTAGCTTCTCTTAAAACAACTTGTTCATCATCTAACATTATTGACTTATCATAATCTTTTTGTCTTAATTCTATATTTTTTCCTTTTATTTCATTTCTATTTTCATTTGAATACTCACCAATTTCTTTTGTTAATATTATCCAGTTTTCATCTTTAATAAATGGTACATATTTTTTTAACCATATTTTCTTCTTTTCTGTTATCTTTTTTGTCTTTGATAATGATAATATATACATCTCTATATTATTAATTTTTGAAATTTCTTCTAATACATCAATTACATTTTTTAATGGCTCATTTTTCAAATATTCTTCTTCCATTTTTCTTGAAATTTCTTCTGGATTATACAAGTGATATTCTGCTATTGTGCCATCCATATCTATATACATATCTACTTTTTTATTTTTTTTACAAATTTCTTTGATTTCATTTACAAATTTACTCATTTTTAGTCTCCTTTACAATACTATATTATCAAATAATCAATAAAATCTCAATATATTTTTTCTTGAAAGATTCATTTTTTATCTTGCCAATTTTATATATTATTTATATAATGCTTTTGAAAGGATTTGCTTATGAAATTGAAATTAAAAAAGCCAAAAGAAAAACCTATTACATTAGAAGTAATTTTACAAAATGAGAGATTAAAAAGAGGTTGGAATTATAAACATTTAGCAGAGCAATTAGCATTACCTAATATTACTGCAAAAAATGTTAAAAAATGGGAATACAGTTTTGAATACCCTGATTTAAAAACAATATATAGAATTTCCGAATTATATCAAATTCCAAGTGAGATATTAGTACAAGCAAAAAATAATGGATATGCAGAAGGATTACATTCTGTTAATAAATTATTTATAAAAACTATTTGTTATATTTTTAATTTACCAATAAAAGCAATGGTAATATTTTCATATATCTTCTTATATATACTTTTGCCTTTGGCTGGTGTTGGTGCAATTTTTTTATTTGCCTCAAAAATAGCTATTTAAAATTTTTTTAACTATTTATTTATGAAAAAATTTATTGTAAAAAATCATCTACTATAATAAAAAAGCGAGTCTAAGATTTTCTATCAAATG
>ERZ827168.1492-NODE-1492-length-31819-cov-7.525123_pt1 | contig 31819 bp, 37 predicted proteins | sample MGYA00519868_ERZ827168 | MGnify/ENA primary metagenome ERZ827168 (study PRJEB31778, sample SAMEA3449271) | human gut metagenome | biome: human gut; feature: human-associated habitat; material: faeces | place: United Kingdom | collected 2010/2012 ...
GAGCCATGTAACTTAGTAATTGTATCATGGTAACTTCATTTTCTCAATAGATAAAAAGCATTTTCTAATTATCCGAAATATGAGACATGCCCTGTCGCACCAAGGCAGCAGGGCATGTCTGTTAAACTGCTAAACTGCAAACCGCTCCGCAAGATAGGCTTCAAACTCTCGCCTTTTTACCAGCTTCTTACTGCCAACAAAAAGAACAAACGGGCATCCGTCTTCTCGCAGCATCGAATCAATGCGATTGATGCCGATGTTAGAATATATAGCAGCTTCCTTGATCGTAAGGAGCAGTTTTTCGGGGATAGGTACTTCCTGACTCATTAGAAAATCCTCACTTGCTTACACAGGTCTCCACCTTCTGGCGCATTAGGAACTGAACCCTCGAAGAAAGAGTTGAATAAATCCACGGCTTCATTCTGATCATCCTTTTGCTCCTGGCAGTATGTATTTTTTCGCGAGGTTCCAGAGATGGAGAGAAATTCTTGTTTCCGCATATCGTATTGAACAGGTTGAATGCTTTTCTCCGTCATCCTGATCACCAATGTTAATCTGCGGAGAAGCTGTTCATACTTGTCTGGCTGAAATATCCAGCCTTCACCCATGGTTTTTTTGTAGTAATCCCACGGCGAATATGGAGAAGTGACATAAAATGTCCCAGCGCAAATTGCTTTGTCGTAGTAACGGCTGGGAGCCGCTACATCTTCGCCGTATGGGTCCAGCAGCTTCAAAAGGTCTGAAAATGGGATGTCTCCCGGTCTGGCTTCATCGTAGATAACTATATCTTCTCCGGCGTATCGCTGAAATGGGTCCCGGCTGCTGCCTGTAATGTAGCAGCTTTCGGACTGTTTTGCGGCTTGCTCCTTTGCAAACCGAGTTTTCCCTGTACCAGCTGCACCATAAATCCAGATAACTTTTACCTTTTCGCCTTTAGCCCTTCGTTCGGCAGTTCTCTCTTCCGCAAGTTTTTGCAGCCGCTTGGCGCACACATCATCAATTTTCTTGTGATGCCTTGCGTATTGACTGCCGGATAATTGCTTTTCCACATCCTCACGGGTCATAGCACCAATATAGAGGCAGTTCAACAGATGGTTTATGTCATTACCTCCATAAGGAATACTTTTTCCCTTTTCCTGCTTCCTTGTCTCATATTCACCGAGCCAATCAATATAGCTAAAATTGGCAATTACTTCGTGTGGTGAATATTGGTAATCATTCTTTGCTTTTGGCGTTCGGTGAATTAGATAAGCAAATCCGTTGTCAATACCATCGTCCCATTTCTCTATATACTGCGGTGCAATATTTAGCTTTTTAGCAATTGCGACGACCTCACGGCCATTTGCAAAATGCATGAATACATGAATGTGTGGTTTTTCCCTTGAATCTTTATCATGCAGGATGCCAGCGTATCTTTCCGCGCCAATTTCGTTCAGTCGCGCAAATAACTTATCCAGCGAATCATATGGTGGTTTAAGATACTCTACTTGTTGCGCCAGCATAAAGTTATAGGGTCTATTTCTCTGTCCGCATGGACCATTTATCTTTCTTTTGCTCATATTTACAGTCCTATTATCAAGATTTTGGCATTTTGGCATAATAGCGCGGCTACTATCAACAAGCCCAGTAGCCGCGCTACGGCTGGATTATTCAACTATTTGACACACGCCACACTGCCTCTGGGCTGCGCCCCCGGCAGCGTGGTTAATCGTAATACTCCTGCAAAAGCTGCCCCAGCTCTTTATATACCGGAAATTGCATATGGGGAAAATGTACGAATGATACCGCATCGTGGACACCATCTGTGCTGGAAAACCACGCATCTCCTTGTTGATATACTCTATCGCCAACAAAGCTGTCCAGCTTTTCTGCGTCCCACATCAGCAGCCCTTCCGCTCGCGTTGGCCGAAACAAAATCTTAGTAGACATTGCAGAGCGGAGCATGGCGGGTAGACCGCCCTCCTGCACACTGGCTTCCGCGATACTGATTATTATATAGCACCCAGCAGAGGCACCGGTCGTGACAATGCGCTTAATCAAGCCATCAAACGTGTCCAAGCAGTAATCACTGTCCTTGGCTGCCTTTTTAGGCAAGACTGCGCGACATGAGACATATTCATCCAAAAAAAGAAACGATGGATGAAAATCTGCGTCCCACCACTTAACAGCATCGCCTGTCTGCTCGGACAGGTCATTCAAGAATTTCTGGCGCCGCGTGATAATTGCCACATATGCCTTAAGGGCATCCAGAATTCCGGTAGCTTCCCCGTCATCATCTAGTGTAACCGTGAACGGCAGGCGGGACAGTTCGGCACATTTGGGATCAACAATTGTGATGGTGCTGCCAAAATCATCCGGCCCATAGGATAGCACCTGTATCAGAAGAGCAATCACGCCGGTCGTCTTACCGCTGCGCGTTTTGCCCGCGACCAAGATCGACCCCGATGTTGTCAGGTCGATACATGTGGTCTGATCTACGCGGAGAATCGTGGGGGATTCCGGCAACATTTCACCAGCAGAAGTGAAGGTAATGGAACGGTCAGCTAGCACGTCCTCAATGATGAAGGTTACAGACCTAAACGCTATATCAGCATCCACCTGTACTACGGCATACTGTTGGTACTTTCGATTTAGGGCTGCCGAGATGGTCGGGGCCGCAGCAATGAGCACGTCCACAGATACACTCTGCTGCGCACTGATCGTCAAACCATATAACCCTGAACTAATGCACCAGCAACTGACTTTTGGGAGCAGGTCCCCATCCCGCAGGTGCAGCGGATTTCCATGGGAGGGCTGATACAGGGCCTGCCGAATCATCGTACCGATCCGCATTGTGTCGGTCTGGAGCAAATAGCCTATTACTGCAAGCGCAATTAAGTAAATTGCCGCAGCGGTGCATATGACATAAGCGATATTCGCCAGCAACGCTATCTCTTGTTGAAGTTCACCGAAAGGACCTATTTCCCCCGGAACGGGGGAAATGAGTCCTGAATATATGGAAAAGATTATTCCGCAGGAAAGTGGAATCACTCCAATTATCGCCAACCGGACGTAAAGCGGAGCAAAGCGGAGCCGGGAAGCATCGGATCGATAATACATATTTTATACCTTGGCTTTCGGCATGGCTTGCTGGGTGGGAACGGTCTGGACGCCTTTGCATACAATTGAGAGTTGATTGCTGTATTCGCCATAGCAACGAGCTACAGCATCCACCGGAATCACGATATCGCCAATGGCTACATCAACTGCCGCACTCCCCTCAATTTTGAAGGTTAAGCGTTGGTACAAATTGGTGAACTGCTCGCCATTGCGATGCTCATACTGTGTGTTGTCGGAAGTAATAACCACGTCAACACGCTTGCCCAGCCGCTTGCCTGTGTCGCGGTCCAGCCAATCCGAAACGCCGACCACCTGATATGCTTTTCCGGCAGAAAAACCTGCCCAGTCAAATTGCCGGAACTGTCCGAGTCCTTTCATTTTTTGAACCTCCTGTTATTTTTATATTTTGGGCTTGAAATCTGTCCGACATTTTACTATAGTTAGGGTACAGATTTTTCATGATCCGATTTTACAACACTTTTTCACAACTTGCAATCCGGCTGTATGTTCGGAAATAGAAAAGAAACGAGGACAGATATCGTGGATAAAACTAATCAACTGGATATATTTGAGGAGAAGATTGCTGCTAAAGCTACAATTCTCATGCAAAAGGATAGTGTCGAAATCAGATTAAACCCCAAGATTATCGTTACAAGCCACGTCAAATGCCCATATTCTTTTGAAGAAATGTGGAGTATGGAGGAAGGATTGTGTGAAAGGTGTCCTAATAAAGACTTGTGTGGTGACAATTTAGAAGAAGTGGACGTTTGGCCGCTTCCTCATTCAAATATAAGCAAGCATATTGAATTGTTGAATGAAGCCTACGCTTATCTAAGCAGCGCCGTTGCTGAAATCAATATAAATACTGTGCAAGACGGGATCGTAGTAAACGCCCTTGAAAACTACCAGAATGATTTTGCGTTTTTATCTGCCTTGCTCAATGTTCTATCGTCAGATAGGGGACGAAGCCTTAAATACAGCAAATATAGGGAAATTCTGAGTGATATCTCCCGCTGGCTTCCGCATGATGAAAAAGTCGATTCGCAGATGCTGCCTCCCTTAGAATCATATGTTCTCCACGTCAATAAATCTATGGCTATATGGAACGATGCAGCCCAATATGAACAGTACATTGATTGGGTAATCAAGCGGAAAGATAGCTTTGCTGCATATACCTGCGAAAATTTGATAGGACTTTGTTTTTCAATTTTAGATTATTATGTATCGCAAAATATCAATATCAAGCGTTGTAAGATTTGCGGAAAATTTTTTAGTCCTCAGTTTGATTACAGAGAAGTTTACTGTAGCAAAGAATGCGCAAGGAAATTTGAGAATATCAGGGTCAGCTACAGGAGACAGAGTGAGTGCTACAAAGAATATGAAAAAATCCGCAATATGTTACGCAAGCGCAAGGAACAGTCTTATTTGACCCAGACCAAAGACGAAATCTTTGCTGCGGAACACGAAGCAAGAGAGCTGTGGGAAAAGCTGAAAGCTGACATGGTCGCTGGAAGGATAACAGAAGATGCGGCCACAGAAATATTGGCGGGCTTCCGAAATAATTTGAAAAAAGTGAAAAAATGAGAACAGGTGACAGTCAAGTGCTGACTGTCACCTTGTGCATTACCCCTATTCTTCATAGCTGTCAATACCGCAACTTTTTGAAAAAAGTTGTGCAAGTGTCTTCGACAGTATTGACAGCTACAAAGAATAGGGCTGCTGGTGACGAAAGCGAAGCGAGCGGGCGCCCGCTTCGCGAACTCACAGAATGGGAGGAACGTCACCAATATGAAAGAAACCACGAAAATGAGCCGAGCAGTCAGCCAACTGGAACACATCTATAACGCCCTCAACACAGACTTTTTTGACGGACTGCTGCCCGTGCCTATCATCACCGTGCAGAGCAAGCCGGGAACCTACGGACACTGTACCACTGCCAAGGTCTGGCAGCGCAAGGACGGAGGCGCGTATGAACTGAACATTGCCGCCGAAGTGCTGAATTACCCTATCGAAGAAACTTTGGATACCATGCTGCATGAGATGGTACATCTCTATTGCCGGGAGAACGGCATCAAAGAGGTCAGCCGGGGAGGGAAGTACCACAACGGAAAATTCAAAGCGGTTGCCGAAGCCCACGGCTTGACTTGCATTCCGTGCGGACAATATGGCTGGAATACCACACCGGGAGAAAACCTCGTTGAATATGCACTTTCAAAAAACTGGAATGAAATCAAAATCGGACGCAGCGGCTTACCGCCCTTTATCCGCACGGGAGCTGCCGGGGGAACAGCCCAGACAGGAGCCAGTACCACACCGGGCGGCAAACGCCCCAGCAGTACCCGTAAGCTGATTTGCCCGAAATGCGGGCAGTCTGTCCGCGCCACGAAAAAGGTTAATATTCTTTGCGGGGACTGCATGATGCAGATGGTCGAAGTCGGATAAAAGAAACCGCGCACATCCAAGGAAATCTTGAATGTGCGCGGTTGCAGTTATTGTCCAGCCCGGACAGGCCATCACTGATACCATTTTACGCCATTCTTCACGGCTCATGCCGCCGCATTTGCATAGTAGCTTCCGGTGGGAACATCGCTGAACTCGGCCTTGCTATCGACCATCTTGCAGAGCATCCGTCAAGGTGTGAAAGAGAGGCCGCTTTTCTGTTTTGACATCTGAATTTACCGACAATATAATTTGACGGAAACTTAACAGGAAGGTCGGCCATTTTGCGTATTTCATGGTTGACCTTCCTGCTTTGTCGTATTAGACTTTTCTGTGGTAATCGACAGCTTTCGACAGTTTTCGAGCCAAAATTCGCCGGACGGTCTGCCCCCGGCAGCACAATGAAAGGAACTGCAAACGTATGAAAAGACTGACTTGTATCCTGCTCACCCTCTGCATGGCAATCTCGATCTGCTGCGTGTCCGCGTCTGCGGCGCTCTTTACGGATGTCCCGGATTCCTTCTGGGCCTCCAAGGAAATCACATGGGCGGTAAACAAAAAGATCGTGAACGGCACGACCTCCACGACCTTCAGCCCCAACAACAAGACCTTGCGCGGCCAGATGACCGCCATTCTTTACCGCTATGCCGGTGAGCCTGCCGTGAGCGGTGCTTCCTCCTTCTCCGATGTGAAGTCTACCGCGTACTACGCAAACGCTGCAAGCTGGGCGCAGAAGAATAACATCCTGATTTCTACTGTCTCTGGCTCGAATAAGTTCCTCGGTGACACGCCCATCAGCCGTGCTGAGTTCTGCGCGATGGTCTATAACTACGCCGGCTATAAGAGCATTGACCGCAAGACCGCCTCTACCGCTCCTTTCAGCGATGTGAAGGGCCTTTCTTCCGAGCTTCTCACCGCTATCAACTGGGCGTATGCCAACGGCATCGTCAATGGCGTGGATAAGACCCACTTCTCCCCTAATTCCACCCTTACCCGCGCACAGGCCGTCGTGATGCTCTATCGCTATGAAGCCAAGTTCGCTTCCGGTGGCGTGGAAACCAATCCCTCCACCGAGATTCCCACGAAGCCCGACGGTACGACCAAGACCTATACCGGCGCTGATGTAACTGCCGAGTACAAGTCTAAGGCTGTTGGTGCTCTCGGCTCCTACTTTGAGGTCAATGTTCCCGTCGGCCAGAAGGCTTACTTTAAGGTGTCCGATAGCTCCGGCAAAATCCTTGGCGTCAATATCAAGGACTGCAATGGTTTTTATAACCATACGACCGACATTGGCTTTGTCGGGATTGATGTGGATTCCAGCAGCGTCATGGTCGAGGGTTACAAGGCTGGCACTATGGTTGTGAGCCTGTTCAAGTCCGATGAAACGAATGGTACGCTCAGCACCGTTGTTATCCGTGTTGGCGGTTCCACCTGCTCCGTTGCCATTACGACGCCCAGCGGCACCTCTACTAACCCCGGCGGCACCGGCAATCAGGGTGGCGAGTTCGATTATAACTCCGTTGACTTCAATGCGAACATGGACATTCGTAGCGAAATTGTCCGCCTGACGAATGAGGTTCGTAAGGAAAATGGGGTGTCTGAGCTTCCTACTGATTCTGCGATGATGAATGCGGCACAGGCTGCGGCAGAGTGGTACGCTATGAAAGATGGTGTAGTCAAGCATGATTCCTCTGCGGAAGGCGCGTGTCTCGAACTTGCTGGTGTTAGCTACGGCGGAAGCACTAACGCATTGATGTCACCCGCTTACGAGTCAGCCAATGAGATGGTTACTTCGTGGAAAAATTCAAACGGGCATTTTCAGTCTATGATTGATTCTACGATTGATAATATTGGTGTCGGAGTTGCCAAGAGTCCATCCGGACATTATTGGGCTGTGCAGTTCTTTGGAGATTACAATAGTGGAAGCACTTGGAGAAGTAGCGCCCTCAGTTCCAAAATGACTCCTGCCGAATATCTCAATCAGGCACTTAAAACCGAGAATTGAGTAGATATTCCTTGTAAATCTAAAAACTGCGTGGGAAGCGTGAATTTTCGTTCCCCACGCAGTTTTTTAGGTTTTAATCAATCGGTAAAAGCAATGCTTAGTAAATGAACATCAGCAGCCTTACGGATGCTGTTGTTTTTTTCGACCTGTCAAGAGAATTTTATGTTTATGTTTTATGTTTTAGAACCTAAAAAGCGGAGAACCTGGGAACTTGTATCCGTTGAATCTCGTCATCCTTACTGCACGAGAAATTCTCAAATAATTTATTCAAAAAATTGACTACTGAATTAAAAGGTGGTATAATTAGCGTCAGTGAGGGATAATGCTGAATTCCTCAAAATAACAATGAAAGGATTGATTATGTGAGAACAAGAATCGGGACAAGATTGCTGTCTTTGTTTTTGACGGCAATCTGCGTCATTGGCCTCATTCCGACCAGTGCGTTTGCGGCTTCTTCGGAAAGTATGCCGAGCGAAATCACGTTGAAGAAGAGTGACTATTTTCTCGACACAGACGGAAGTAAGACGTACAACTCTCCCAGTTTTGACAAACCGCTCTACCTCCACATCATTAACATGAATGTTGGCGGGGAGACCAAGGTTGGCTTCTGTGCTGAGCACGGCAAGCAGCTTGGCAACACGCTGATTGATAAGAAGTGGGGCAATCCGGAGCCGGTAACAAATAGCTTTATCAAGATGATGATTGGCTATTATTACTGCATGACGGACGCCAAGTACCAGACCGACGCCTACAAGGAGAAGTGGGGCGGCGCACTATGGACCGACCAAAACATGATTCGGTATCACAACGCATGGATTCAGGCGCTCTGCTGGCGTGCGTTGGGTCAGGGCGCTGCAATCCCTTCTGACGCAGAAGGACAGAAGGTCGCGATTGCCAAAGAGCTGATGTATATTGCGAATGCAAAGAATGGCACCAGCTACTCCGACATCTATACGGACAAATATGGCACCACCACCTTCTATCAAAAGGGCGAAAAGGTCCTTGATAACACAGATTGCTGGCCTGATGTAGACGTGACCCTGTATCATTACATTGGCGGTATTGCAACATCTCCGGATGGCAAGAAACACTACACCAATGATAACACGCAGGCCATCATGGTTGCCACGCCGAAGACGCCGGATACACCTATAGAGGATTATCAGATTGTCGTCAAAAAGGTGGATTCTACCAATCCCACCAAGGGACTTGCCGGTGCTACTTTCTCTCTTACAAAGGTTGGTTCTGATGACCCCAAGTACCCCCTGACTGGTGTTACCGGACAGGACGGAACTTATACTTTCAGGAGACTCGAAGCCGGCACCTATCAGGTAACTGAGACTGAGGCACCGGAAGGCTACCAAATCGACAACCCCGGTCCCTACGCGGTGACGCTTCCCACCAACGGACAGAAAACCGTTACCGTGACCGCGACGGACACGCCCATTACCATCGCCAGCGGCAGCATCCGCAAGGTGGATAAGGACAGACCGACGATGGGACTGGCTGGTGCGACCATCCGCATCACTGGCATTGACAATAACTTCACCTATGAAGGTCAGACGGTCGAGGGCGGCGCTCTCACCGATGTGCCTTGGGACACGATGCCTGTCGGCTCCTATGTGGCCGAGGAGATTGGCGCTCCCGAAGGCTACATCCTCCCCTCTCCCCATGAGAAGAAGGAATTCTACTGGGACAAGAAGAACGAGGTCAAACTGGTCTTCGAGAACGATTCCAAGGTCAAGGTTCAGCTTCTGAAGAAGGACGAATCCAACAATCCTCTTCCCGGCTGTCTGTTCACGGTCATCAAGAACGGTCAAACCCTCTTCTCTGCTGTGACTGACGCTGCGGGAACCATCACCGTCCCGAACGTGACGGAAGGCACCTACTGGTTCGTCGAGAAGGACGCTCCGGAGGGCTACGTCGTCAACAGCGAGCCTGTGACGGCCTATGTGAGCGCGGCTGACATTCAGGGCAACAAGACCGTTACGGTCGAGGCGACCAACCACAGAAAGCCCGGTCTCGAAATCGTGAAAATCGACTCCGTGACCAAGGAGCCTGTCGCCAACTGCACCTTCGACATCCGCAGCATCGACGGAACCTACCACGAGACTCTCACCACGGACGGTGCCGGCCGCATCTTCCTTGAGAATATGACGCCCGGTTCTTACGAAGTGAAAGAAACTGCCGTTCCCAAGGGCTACAACCTGAACCCTGAGAAGCAGACGGTTGAACTGACTGCCGGCGGCACCTTTACCCTCACTTTTGAGAACGTCCCCAAGACCGACTTCACCCTCTTCAAGCATGACTCGAACAACCACCCCATCGCTGGTGTGACTTTCGAGATTTCCAAGAAGGGCGGCCAGTCTCTCGGCCACTTCACCACGGACGGTCAGGGCAAGCTGACGGTTCCCAATCTGGAACCCGGCATCTATGTTGCCGTTGAAACAGATTGCCCGGACGACTACATCCTCGACAAGACCCCGCATGAGTTCCAGGTCAATGCAGGCGTCACGAATGTTGGCATTGATGTTGTGAACCTCAAGAAGCCCGAAATCACCGTCAAGAAGGTCGATTCCATCGTTGGCGGCGGCGTTGAGGGCGCAAAGTTCGAAATCTTCTACGCCGGTACTGGCGGCACTGGCTCTCCCGCAGGAACCTATGAGAGCCTCGGCACCAAGTACACCGACGCAAACGGCATTATCCATCTCGACCACCTGAAGGAAGGCTGGTATCGCTTCACGGAAGTAGAAGCTCCCGAAGGCTATCAGCTCGACGAACCCTCTACGCAGGAGATTTACCTCAAGGGCGACGATAACGCAGAGCTTACCTTTAAGGACACTCCGCTCTCCGCCATCATCGTGATGAAGAAGGACGGCGTGAATGGCAAGGCGCTTCCCGGCGCTACCTTCCAGCTCCGTTACCTCGGCGGCACGTCCGGTACGGGCGGTACGGTCATTGGTGAGAAAGTGACCGACCAGAACGGCGTGTGCTCCTGGACCGGTCTCAAGGCTGGCACCTACATCGTCGAGGAAGTCAAGCCCGCTCCCGGCTATAACATCGTTGAAGGCCCCAAGACCGTCTACATCTCCGGCAAGGCTCAGGACGTTATCACGGTTTCCTTTGATAACTCCCCTGACGGTACGCTGCTGATTAAGAAGGTCGATGCCAAGAACCCCACGAAGGTGCTGGCTGGCGCTAAGTTCCGTGTTCAGTACACCAACGGCACGCTGCTCGGCAATGACAATGGCATCTTCACCACCGACGAGAACGGACAAATCACCATTGCCGGTCTTGAACCGGAAAAGACCATCATCGTGACTGAGATTGAGGCTCCTGCCGGTTACATCATTGACGGTCAGGCTCAAACCATCGACATCAAGTCCGGCAAGGTCGTTTCCATCACCTTCAAGAACGCGCCCAAGGGCGAACTGGTCATCGAAAAGACCGATGCCGCAACTGGCAAGCTGCTCTCCGGTGCTGAGTTCATCATCCGCAAGTCCGACGGTACTGAGGTCGGCGCAGATGGAAACATCCATAACAACCTCACTATCGAGTCCGGCACTCTGTCCTCTGACAGCCATTTCGTGACCGGCGGTGACGGACGCATCATCATCAAGGGCCTGACTCCCGGCAACTACACCATTACTGAGGTCAAGGCACCTGATGGCTACCTGATTGGTAAGAATGCTTCCCGCACCATTCAAATCACTGCTGGCGATACCCAGACCATCACTTTCGCCAACCCCAGCACCTGCTCCCTGCTCATTAAGAAGGTCTGCTCCATCAACACCGACAAGATGCTGGAAGGCGCGGTCTTCGATGTGCGCTACGCAGATGGCAGTGTGGTTGGTGACTCCAACGGCGTTTATGAGACAGGCGTTGACGGTACTATCCTGATTACCGGCCTCGAAGCGAACAAGGCTATCATCGTTACCGAGACCAAGGCTCCCGACGGCTTCGCTATCGACACGAAGCCTCAGACCATTACCACCATCGCTGGTAAGACGGTCCAGCTCACTTTTGCCAACGCTCCCTATGGCAAGCTCGTCATCGAAAAGCGTGATGCGCAGACCAATGAGCTGCTCCCCGGCGCTGAGTTCCGCGTGACCACCGCTGCCGGCTGCGAAGTCGGTCAGAACGGTGTCATTGGTGATACCACCCTCACCAGCAACGGCATCTTCCGTACTGGCGCGGATGGCAAAATCACCATCAGCAACCTGCGTCCCGGCAACTATATCATTACGGAAATCAAAGCTCCCGACGGTTATCTCATTGATGACCCGACCCGCAATGTGACCGTGACCTCCGGCGATACGCAGACCATCGTATTTAAGAACCACAGCACCTGTTCCCTGCTCATTAAGAAGGTCTGCACGGAGAACCCCGACAAGATGCTTGAAGGCGCTGTCTTTGACGTGCGTTACGCGGATGGCACCGTGGTCGGTGACTCCAACGGCGTGTTCACTACCGGTGCTGACGGTACTATCCTGATTACCGGTCTCGAAGCGAACAAGGCCATTGTTGTGACGGAAACCAAGGCTCCTGACGGCTTTGCTATCGACACAACGCCTCAGACAATTACCACGCAGGCTGGCAAGGTCGTTCAACTGACCTTTGCCAATGCTCCCTATGGTAAAATCATCATCGAGAAGCGTGACAGCAAGACCAACGAGCTGCTCCCCGGCGCTGAGTTCCGCGTGACCACCGCCGCTGGCTGCGAAGTCGGTCAGAACGGCGTTATCGGTGATACGAAGCTGACCAGCAATGGCATCTTCACCACTGGTGCTGACGGTAAAATCACCATCACCAACGTCCGTCCCGGCAGCTACATCATTACGGAAATCAAGGCTCCTGACGGTTATCTCATTGATGACCCGACTCGAACGATTACCGTAACATCTGGCGATACGCAGACCATCGTGTTCAAGGACACCAAACCCGGCGGCCTTATCATTGAGAAGCGCGACAGCGTGACCAAGGTGCCTCTGGCTGGTGCTACCTTCAAGGTGACGACCTCCGATGGCAGATTCGTCGCACAGGATGGCGGTGCCACCTCTACCAATGGCCTCTATACCACGGATGCCAACGGTCAAATTCACATCGTTGACCTTGACCCTGACACCTATGTTGTCACGGAAGTGACCGCGCCCGACGGCTATCTGATGGACGCTCCTTCTCAGACTGTCAAGATTGAGAAGAACGACACACAGACTCTCACCTTCTACGATACGCCGCTCGGCGGCCTTACCATCGTCAAGGTTGACTCTGAGTCTGGCAAGCGTCTTGAAGGCGCTAAGATTGAAGTCGCAAAGCTGAACGGCGAAATCGTCGGAACCTATGTGACGGATAAGCTGGGCGTCATCCAGCTCCCCGACCTCGATGACGGTTGGTATCAGCTGACCGAAATCAAGGCCCCCAAGGGCTACCTGCTTGACTCCACTCCGCAGAAAGTCGAAGTGAAGAAGGGCGAGACCAAGACCTTCGAGTTCGAGAACACCGCCTCCGCATCCATGCTTATCCATAAAATCGACTCCGTAACCAAAAAGGGTATCCAGGGCGTTAAGTTCGTCGTGTACGACAGCTCCATGACCCCCATCGGCGAATACGAGTCTGACGACCAGGGCTACGTCCACCTGAACAAGACCCTTGAGGACGGCAAGTATTACGTCCGCGAAATCGTGGCAGCCGAGGGCTACATCCTCGATAACAAGGTCAAGAGCTTTACGGTTCTGGCTGGCGATACTGCTATGATTGAGTGGGAGAACACTTCCGAACTGGGTCAGATTCAGGTCATCAAGACCTCTGAGGGCTATAGTTCCGTCAATGGTCTTCCTGCTGGCACTCCCCTCTCCGGCGCTATCTTCGCTGTCTATGACAAGCAGAACAACGTCGTGGATAAGTTCCAGACCAACGAGAACGGCATCGGCTCTTCCAAGAAGCTCCCGCTCGGTATCTATACCGTGAAGGAAGTTCAGGCCCCTGCGAACTACGGTCTGAATCCCACCGTGTTCACCGCTGACATCGAGTTTGCCGGACAGGTCGTTAAGCTGAATGTGACCGACCCCGTTATCACGGCCGGCGTCTCCATCAAGAAGACCGGTTACGCGCAGACGATGAATAACAACATCATGCGCTGGACCGTCAGCGGCGTCCGCAATGACTCCACCACTTCCCTCCAGAGCTTCTACTGGAGAGATACCCTCCCGACTGACGCTGTTCGTCTGACCCGTTTGGTGACTGGTACTTACAGCACCACGCAGACTTACAAGGTCACGTTCACCACTAACCTCAACAGCCAGTGGCGCACCGCATACGACAACCTGAGCACTGCCAAGAACTACACGCTCGACATGAGTTCTGCCGCTCTGGGCCTTGCCAGCAACGAGTATGTGACGCAGTTCATGCTCTCCTTCGGTATCGTCCCCGCTGGGTTCCACCAGCTCACGAACGCCACCGTTGACGCGCAGACGCTGTACGCGCTCACCAATGGCTACAAGTTCACCAATAAGGCTGACGTCGGCGGTCTGCTGGGCGGCAACTGGGTGCAGAGCATCGCTCGCTGGACTACTTCGATTTATTCCCACTATGTCCCCGCGAAGCCCGCTGCTCCCAAGTCTCCCAAGCTACCTCGTACCGGCTACTAAGCCTTTTCCCCTCCTCGCATAATCAAGCAGAAAGCTCCCCCGAAGGCATTGCCTCCGGGGGAGCTTTCCTGCCCCCGTCTCAAAACGCCCCTGAGAGCGCGTAGGACGCATTTTTCTCGTAGGGCATCCTCGGATACTCTCAGACACGCAGAAGCGCTCCTGCGGCCTCCCTGCGGCAAATTTCGCACTTTCACACCGCTACTGTTTCTGCCTGCGACCAATTATCAAAACAATAACCAAAAAAGTACCGCCGGAAGCAAGTTGCTTCCGGCGGTTTGGCCTATCCAAAAATTAAATTTTGTAGTCCGGATGGAATTGTTTCATCCATGCGGAAAACTCGTCCTGAGAACAGCCAGACAGTTTGAGCGCATTTGCCAAGGTCAACATACCGTTGACAACAGCATTGCAAAGTGCTTTCAGTTCGCCTCTCTGTTCGCCTTTCCGTTCACCTTCTTGATAGATTCCGTCGCTTAAATTACACATATTCGTCAGTTTCTCCTTTCTGGGAATAGTGTTCTCCATACCAAATCGTTCATACAAGATTTCTTCTTTTTCAAGAGCAGACCGCCGCTCTGTAAACAGCACCGTCAGCATATCCAGCAGCCTATTATCACGATATTCGGCTGTCAATGCGGCAACGAAACGAAAGAGGGGCTTACGCCCCTCTCTTCGCATCAGATTTTGTAGTCCGGATGGAACTGTTTCATCCATGCGGAAAACTCGTCTTTCGTACAATCTGATAACTTCAGCGCGTCAGTATAGTTCATTACGCCTTCTGCAACAGCTTTGCAGAGCATCGCAATGCCACCCTCCTGCCTGCCTTCTTTGATGCCTTCTTCACGGCCTTCTTTGTGGGCCGCCCTGCGTTCATCCATGAGTGCCATACGGAACGTCACAAAATCAACCTCCTTTTCAGGGTCGTGCCTCACCTTCTGAGTGAGGTCTACTGCTTCCTGTGCCAACATCGTTGAAAATTTCGCAGTGTCATTGTTGTCTCGAATATAGTCCAGATACTCGGCGATAGAATCGGAAACGCCGCTCCTGTCCGTGTACTTGGTATTAAGCAAAATTACATGGCTGCCATCATTGTATTCATTGTCCGTGCCTTTGTAGTACGATACCCGCTCGTATTTCGCCAAGCCTTTTCCCACATGGTCGAAATTGCAGATGAAGATGATAAAACTCTCCGGTAACTTATCGTAGTCCATGCTGCGCTTCAGCAGTTCCCGGTCGATGACCGCCTGATAGTACCGGCTGCGTTTTTCGATGCTGTCGGAGGTGTTCTGCATCTCGACATCGTAGTGGGTATTGTTTTCATCTGCCAGAAATACGTCGAGCCGAATACCGTGACCGAGCACGGTATCGCTCAGGTCCACTTCTTTGGCCGCAAACACGATGCGCTCGATTTTGCATTGCAGCAACTCCTCCAGGAACAGCTTGCAGATACCAGGGTTGCGCATAACCTCACCGAACATGAAGCGGTCAGACAAAGGTAGATTTTTGAACTCGTCTCGATACATGGGTTTCCCTCTTTCTTTTGTTGCTTTATTATACCACGCACTTTCGTGCCTTACAAGCGGAAAATTGCGTAAAGTGTTTCGATGCTATCAAAGTGCCTTTTTCCCGTCCGCAGGTGGCCAGTCCAACATCGGCCGCCCGACTTTCAGAATCACATCTGCAATAGATTTGGGCGTGAAGAAGCGCGAAACGGAAATGCCGGTCCACGTTCCATTCGTGCCGTTGATGCCGTTCAGGAGTTTCACCGCTCGGCCAAACTTTGCATCGCCAAATACGGGCCACTCTTTGAGGTTTTTGGTGTAGTCATCTACGAGCACATCGGTCATTCTGACGCCGCCCGGAACACGCAGACGCTTGGGAACGGAGCCTTCGACATATAGCCGGTGGTCTATGTCCACCCATGGCAGATACTCGCCGAGCCACGCATTCTTCTCCGGAATGGCATAGCGGCTGTCAGCGAGAACCGCAGACAGGATAAACACCTCCGCTTCCCCGCTTTCGTAGAGCTTCCATGCGGCCTCTACAACGCTCTGATATGGCTTTAACGAAAGGAAATAATCCTTCTCGTACAGGTCTTCCGGCTCCTTGGCAGCTTTCCATTCCGCCAGTGTGCCGTCCATGTCAAAAAATACTCGAAACATATATTATTCTCCTTTCAGTCTCTATGGGAGTCCCCGCTCAAATGAGCGAGGACTCTTTTTCCATGTGGTCAAAAATTTTCTCAGTGTTAATGCGATAGCCTCCGAATGGAGTTTCCTCCAGAAAGAAACCTCTGGACAGAAGCTCTGCTTCCAGTCCCAGATAGACCGACCTCTTTCCAAATTGCGTCACGCGATACACAACATACGGGTGGTGCTCCGCGAAGGCAAACGGGATTCTGACGCGAGTACCGTCCGCTGTCTTTGCGGTGAACACGATGTCGTCTCCAAAACGTTCCGGTCCGAAATGACACTCCTTGAGTCCGATGGCGGACAAATCAAATGTCTGCTTCATAGTGCCTCCCTCCTTCTCACAGATTTCCGAATCAAAGGCATTCGCAAATCTGCTTGCGGGTCAGGTTCGGCGTCGTGTCGAAGATATCGACAAAATCCTTGAGTGTCTTCGTGCCGTCCTCCAAAGCATTCATTGCCTTTTTCGCCTGTATAGTATTGGTGAACTTCATGCCCAGACGGAACTTCTCCCCTCGGCTGGGATAGGAATAGTGTCCTTTGTATACACTGCCCTTAGCAACGGGGTAAGCGGCCAACTGGTCAGCATAGGCATGGAGCGAAGGATAATCCTCGCTCCAATCTTCCATCTGAAGCAGATACTCGCCATCAACCTTCGACGTAATGTTTCTTGTCTCGATAACTTTCATGATAAGTCTCCTTATGCAACTTTTTTCTTTGTTTCATGTGAAACATTTGTGATTTTTGATGATTTTTGGAACTTTTGAACCGAAATTCTCAAATTCTTTATTTCCTGGATTCTCAGGTTCTCAGGTGCCAATGCAGTAAATGTAGTTCCCATGCCGAACGACGTCAGCATTCTTGGGCCAGAACCCACACTGCTTCATGCCGCGAACGCTTCCGGAGCAGTGAATGTTCGGACACTTAGACAGGTCAATGTGTCCCTTCGCTGCGATAGCTTTTGTGAGAGATGTGTAATACATGGTTCAGCCCCCCTTCAGCAGACCGTCATTTTCCCGGTCAGTCGGATGGGGACGCTCTGAGAAAGCCCCATGTGCTTGCGGAACTGGTATCCGAGATTGCTTCTTGCCTTCTTTTCCGACTCCGCAAACGTCTGCCCTCTCCACTTCACGGAGAGAATGTCGTCAAAGGAGCGCACGGCACCATCGTAACTGTACTTTTTTTTCGTGGTGTTCATTTTTCATTTCTCCATTCTGAAAAAAATATGTATATAAAAGCCAGTGCTCCCAATGTGGGGCACCGGCTGAATTTTCGTTTTGTTTGTGATACTTCCTTTGTATGTTTTCAGTATACGGCTTGTAGGAGAAACCACCTTGTTTCAACGCTGGGAACTTGAGAACCTGAATTCCTGCTCTTGGAACCGCAAAGAAAAAGCCCGCTCTGCAAAATGCAGAGCGGGCGTGCTTAGTCTCAGAGATTGAGGTTAATGCGGCGGTTGAGTTTCTTCACCTCGTCCTTGCAGACGGTGCTCAACTCCTCCACTTCATGCGCGGAATGCACGTTTTTGAGCAACGCGCAGACCTCCTTGAAGGTAGCCTCCGGCCCCGTCGTGAAGAGGATATTGGAATCATCCATCATCTCAACAAGCCAGACAATGTATTCGTCCGTCTTGTTGTCCATCGACAGGTTGTCGATGACGGGGTTCATTTCCAGCAACTCCGAGACGGCGGAGAAATTCTCCGCCCATGCCGCGTGGCACTCGCGCTGGTTTTTTTCTACCTCGTAAAACTCTTCATCCGTCATAGTATCGGCGAAAATTCCATAGCAGTAAACCTTAATCATAGGTCGTTCTCCTTACTGAAAATTCGTGTTCTCAAACAGATAATCTACGACTATCTGTCATGTTTTCTGAGCAGAATGCGTTCATTTCTGAATGCTTCCCTCCAGAAAACAGCTTTCGGATGCGTCGTGAAGCCAGAATGGCTCGTGCCAGGTCACTATCACTGGCGTGATTGCCCACATGACACAGCAGGTCCTGGACCGACGCAGAGGAAATTCCCAGAATAACTTGTTGGCAGGCTCCTTATCGAACCAGCACATAAATGCGCAACCGTAAGGGGCGGCTGCTTCCAAGTGTATTTTTTATAAGTGTGATGTAAGGGTTTGATGTCTTGAGACAGTCCATTAAGCTGCCAGCATTATCCATGCTTTCAACGAGTCCCACCGCTGTTCTCCCTTGTAGCTCGTCCTCGCAACGCGGGTGTCCGTGACGAACCGAGGAAAACGCAGTATTTCATGGTCTTACATAGAGCGGCGGCTAATGCTTCTGTAGGCAGGGACAGCCTCTTTAGGATATTGCAGTCCAGTGTCTTCGCCTCGTCCCCACTGTCCCATGCGTCAGAGTTGTGATTTGCGGGATGTCTGGGGGGCTTTCAGGTATATTTCAATACGCTCCGCTCCTTCTCTGAGCGGATGGGGTGAAGGCACGCGACGAACGGATTTTCCACGAAGGCTCAATATCCGTTCATGCTCCTCCTTTCTCGCCAGCCCCGCGTATTCATGGCTGTCCTTATCTGCATGATAAGATAAAATTAAGGCGAAATTATGTCTTTTATTGGGTATTAAACACTTTTTTCACACATCAAAGTTAATATCCTGAATGGGATAACTCGTCCCGTAATCATTGTTAAATTGTTCCACGGTCTGCTCAGGCACATAGCTGTCGCCGTCCGGCACAAAACGACCCTCCGCAATTATCTTTCGAATGGTTCGGGCCGTTGTTTCTTCGTTTCCTCCGAAGATGGTCGCTTCCTCTTCTGCGGTAATGTAAATGGAAACGCCGAGCCGCGCCCACAGTTTGCGCTTGGGTGGTTCGTCGCCGCCAACGAAGTTGAACTGCGGATTCAAGCGGCGCTGCTCACAGTGCGTGAGCCACGTCTGAACCTCCTGTGTCCAGAACTTTTTCCCAGCAGTATACCGGCCATCAGAGAAGATGATTCCCTCCGGTGTTTCAATCTGGTGAATCCAAAGCTGCTCTCCGTCAGGAGTGGGATGAATCTCGATGCGGCACGGGCCGTCGTCATGAAAACACTGTGCAATCTCTGACGTAGGAAATCTTAGCGTCATCTTGTAGCCCGTGTAATCCTGCTGCATCTGGTCGAAAATCCATTTTTCCAACTCGGCAAAGGTGTCAAATGTCCTTGTGTCCTCCCTGTGAAAGCAGCTGTTCAGATGCCTTTCCATTCTTATTTTCAGCATTTCAAATTTCTCCTTTCTCAATGACTCTCGTTTTCGTATCTTCTTTGCGGATTTTCATTTTTCACTCTCCTTTTTGGTAGCACCGCTTGCACGAATTTGAAGCAGGTAAAATTCTCTGTGTTTGTGATACTTCTTTTGCATAGTTTCAGCATACCGGCGGAGTGTGAAATTGCTCCATTTCTTAACAGGGAACCTGAGAATATGGGAACTTGATTGTGATAAGGCCAGAAAAATGCCAGCGGATTGTTAGTCCGCTGGCATTTAGTGCATATAATCATGCAAATTGTGCCTGTCTCTGTGCCTGAAGGATACGCAGAATACAGCGCTTTATAAACTCACCGATTGCTACTGGCACGCTGTTTCCTACTTGCTGCTGCATCTGTCCGAGTGTGCCGCAGATGCGAAAATCCTTTGGCAGTCCTTGCAGTGCTTTTGCCTCCGCGACCGTTAAAGTACGGTTTTTCAGTGGATGAATAAGCGGCGGTTTCCGCCAATTCACAATGGTAGGAGAAGGTTCGTTCCATGCCAGACGCCGGTATGTGCAAGAGTGGCGGTTTTTGCTCTCTGTCCGATATTTTTCTGGGATAGCAGTATAGTTGCCGCCTTGTGGCACGAAACTCATACGCTTCTCCACCTCCGGGCTTGGCTTGGTCACATCACCGTAATTACTCCAGGATGCGTCCACTTTACCGATAGCATCTCCTGCCGTCCGATATTTCCCTGCCAGTGTAATGTCTGCCAGCTTCGGTGTACCGATGCGGCTGCCGAGGATAACAGCACGTTTCCGCGTTGTATAGCCTCCGACCTTGCAATCCTGCACGATGCCGGAATCAAGCTCGTAGCCGAAACTCTCTGCTTTTTCCCGGACTGCGGCATAGTAGGAACCACCGCAGGCGGTAAGGACTTCCGGTACGTTTTCGATAGCAAAGACTTTCGGATTGAGCGTTTCAACGATGCGCATATACTGCATCAGAAGGTCGCTGTCAGGGTGGTCTTCCAGCCGTGTATGTCGGTTGGCATTGCTGAATGGTTTGCAGGATGGACCGCCGACAATAACATCGGGAGCCTTTACCGTATTGTCCAGTGGAAAGCCTTCTGCCGTGAACGCTTTATGAACATCTCCGTGTACGATGTGCATACCGATGTTTTGCCGGTAGGTCTGGCAGGCACCGGCATCGTAGTCAATGGCATACTGGATGCTGAACCGCTCGTCCTTGAAAAACGGCCAGTCGAGGATGCCAGCACCTGAGAACAGAGACACCACAGAATATACATCTGGCAAATCCTTCTGAATTGCAGCGATATCCAGCGGTGCTTTGCTGGATGCAAGGTATTCGTCCAGCGTGATTTGTGTGCCTTCCAGAATACGGGACACCGCGTAGCTGTCGCTGATGCCCACGACCTTCCTGGCATGAGCCAGAAGCGTTCGCGGAAATTGCAGGACAACCGCGTGCTCCGCTTCACCCGAAACAAGGATACTGTCCGCCGTGATATGCAGACGGATATTTTCCATGCCGGCAATCGCATCGAGCACTTCCCTGTTTCGCAGGTCAATAAGCGGATTCCAGCCGGAGCCAGACCTCTTCCGCGACACGGTATAGCGCCCCGTTTCAGACGGGACGATGCGGATGCCGGAGTTGCTGATGATGTAGTCGTACCGGCTTCCAATTTGCATGGTCTCTGTAGGCGTAAAGCTGAACGTCAGCCCTCTTTTGCTTTCCTTAATTTTTTTGTCCATTTTCTTTCTCCTTTTTGAGAAGAAGGCGGCTGTTGTCAGCCGCCTTCTTCGTTTCGTTATTCATCGTCCTCTTCGCAGATATGCTCGTCCAGCGCACCGTTCTTCACGCAATCCTCGCAGAAGACGGCACCGCAGTCCGCGCAATCTACAGCCAAATCCTCTCTGCGGAGATGCTTCCCGCAGTTGCAGCAGGAAAACAGCGTAGAGCCGATAGGGCGAAGAAATCTGGTGTATTTACTCTCCTTATTGGGCATCTCCATTTTCCTCTCTTTCTGTGTCGGCAAATTCACAATGATGATGGACAACCACCGGGTCATCGCGGCCTATGTCATATACCGTCGTCAGCATATCACGGGTGCCGCTGTCATACTCCGTACAGGCCAACAGCTCAGGCTCGCATCCTTCGCGGAGCAATTCTACATAAACGCCGGGGTAATCCGCCATTACATCGCTATTCTCGTGCTTTGCGTAAATGTGCAGGTCGCCCATCGGGGTTTTGACATGAAATTCTCGCTTCATTTTCATTTCTCCTTTTCTGTGATGGTTTTGTGATATGTAAAAGCCAGCATCCGCAATGGATACTGACTGAATTTTCTTTATGTATGTGATACTTCCTTTGTATGGTTTCAGCATACCGGCGGAGATGGAAAATGGCTCATTTCTCTGTCGAGAACCTAAGAACCTGCGAGTGTGCAAAAAAGGACCGGCAGGAAATCCTGCCGGTCACGAGAAATGTACGACTATCTCCAGGTCATGTTGCATTTGTGCTCTGCGCAGTCCTCCAGAATTCTCTTAAAATCCCGAAACATCGCACAGTCTTTCCTTCCAACATATCCGTAGCAGATATTGTCGTCGTAGTTGCCGATGACCTTCAGTAACTCTTTGCAGGCTCCATAGCGAATCGAACCTTCACAGTCCGATTGCAGACAGAAATCGACAATTTTCACGGAGACACACTTCTTGTTGAGCAACTCCTCCGTTTTCTTGTCAAAATCCTCGTAGAACTTTTCGCGTTCCTTTTCATCGCAGATGCGTTCCTCGACAAGCGCCTTGTAGTGGCTGGCCCACGGCTCCCCAACGAGTTCGGAAATTTTGCTCCGCAACCGCAGGAAACCGCCGCTACCCACGTCAATAGTCCGACCTGTCTTCGTGCAGGAAATTGTTACGCCCATGTTAAACCCGCTCCTGCCGTTTGATGTACTGGTAAACAAGGTCCGGAATCTCGTCTTCAAGACCCTTAACTGAAGCGAAATTGTTGCGAAAAACAACATCGCAGCATTCCTGTAGACCATAGAGTGCGTAGGTTTTCGGGTTCGATGCGATACGGCGTGCCGGGGCGAACGCGATTCTGTCGTGTGCGAGACGCTCGTTGACGGCTTCCTTGCTGTCGCCGCGTGCTCTCATGCGGCGCTTACAGACTTCTTCAGCTGCGAACAGCCCGATGACCTTCACGCCCTCGGATGGCCCAACGATAAGATAGATATTTTTCATACATCTTTCTCCTTTGTTGCTCAGAATAGCTGAATGCCAAACTTTTGAGCCGCTTGTACCAGAATGGCGTACTTTTCATCCGGCTCCGCTTCTGCAAATTTGCGTGAGGTTCCGGCCCTCACGGTTAATTCCAGCGCATACGGATTGTCCACCGTTGTGCAGTATGTGGACGCTGCCGCCAACTGTGCGGCAGTCATCCGCGTCGGCACTTCGAGCGTTGCGCCGTTTCGTTCAACATAGTGCCGGGTAATTCTATCCCTGCGCCACGGAACGAATGTCAGGTCGATTTTATTTTTGTGCATTGTCGTTTTCCTCTATTTGCCTTAGCAGAACAGGCCGCTGTTTCACAGCAGCCCATTCTTGGTTTTGAATTCCAGTTTTTGTTTATCCGAGAATTTTTCGTAACGTTGGACAAACTCAACAATGAGCTTTTCCACGGCGTCCGGGGAGGCATACAGGTTATTTGCCCAGGCGCGGCATTTTCCGTTGTATCGGAGCAGAACCCCGATATTCCTGGATGCAGCAGCGTAAAACACCGCAGGTATGAACTCAACGCCATCCTGCGTGCTGTGAGAGTGCTTGGCGTATAACCCACTGACCCTGACCACTACACCGCTCTCAGTCGGTGCATTTAACGATTTTTTGCATTGACATTTCATAAAAAATACCTCCAACATAGTTTGGGGAACAACCAACTGCCTTTAGGCGGTGGGTTGTTGGCCCCGGTGTCCCTTTTCACTTGAATTTTTCGAGAATGACCTCACGCGCAATATCCGCCAGTTCATAGGGTGCTATGTAACTCGTCCGCTTAAACTCCTCATTCTTTCTTGCACGTTTCATAATGGCAACCATCAGGTTCGACAGACCTTCTTCCAGCGCTCCAAAACCCAATTCTTGTGTCAACGCTTTGCGGGCATTTTTCTCAAGGCAGTCGTCTACCCGATTCAGGTAAGTCGGCAGCTTCAACGCATCCGGAATGCGAACTTCAATCGAGTTGTAGTCCTCGTCGTCCTCTTTGCAAGCATATTCAGGGTATAGTGCGTCACGGTATCTCTTGGCTTCAAAAAGCTCGTCTGCGCGAAATCTGTCAGGGTCCATATTTTCCCGGTCCCAAATTACATCCGTGAGTATAAACTGGTCGCAAACCCTGTATATCGGTTCGCCGGTCACACGATATAGCGTGTCATCGCAAATCAGCCACTCTTCCTCAATCTTCTTTACGGTTTTTGGAATATCGCCTTCTCGCTCAATGCGGCCATCGCACTGATATCGGTTCTTGAACTCCGCAGCACTGCCTTGTGCGACGTAAAGCCGGCCATCATAGAGCCTGAACTCTTCTCCAACCTTTTTGTTCGTGCCGTAATCCTTCTTGTAAACAACAATGGCCACAGGTGCGTTTTTGTCCACTTCGACTCCCCGGAACTCTGGGATGTTGACCTCGACTGCCTTGGTGTGCAGAACATCCCGTGGTTTTCTGCACCGTGGAGGGATTTCCTGGACATACCATTCGAATGTGTAATCTGCTTTCATTTTTTCGTTTCTCCTTTTTGAATTTATTTTATATAAAAGCCAACGGTTCGAAAAAACCGTCGGCTGAATGTTCTGTATTGCTTGTGATACTTCCTTTGTATGGTCTCAGCATACCGGCATCTTGCCGATTCGCGTCTTTTCCCCGTCAAGAACCTTGGAATATGGGAACCTTGGAATGTAGGAGGCTCGGAACCTGTAAAAGGTCTGCGGTTCCGGAGTGGGAAATCTCTCCTGTACTTGAAATCGGAAGCGCAAAATAGCAAAGCGCCTCCCCTCCCCTGCAAAAAATGGCCCCCTCTCATTTAGCTGAGAGGGGGCGGTTTTTTAGGTCCAACCGAGCTTGTCCAGATACGGAAGCGCGGCCTTAATGCGCTGCACGCAACGGTCATTGTAGCTTCCCGGCTCCGCGTTCTGGTGCTTGCCGAGGAACCTCCGCATTGCGCGGGGCGTACCGGCGCAAGTTGCAGCGTCCAGAATAGTCTGCGCACCATCGCACTTTACGGCCTTGAGCGTGTCGGGATTCACCTGACAGCCATCAGGCCCGCCAACCTGGCAAAGCGGCAGATATCCGTCTGCCATATTGTTGCCGATGTTCCAGATGACATAGCCGAGAGGAACAGAATCAACCACCTGGAAGGTGTTCGTTCCGTCCACGATGATTTTCACCGTGTCATGGACCTCCAGTTCATCCTCAAAGACGTCGGTTTCGAATCCGTCTGCAAACCGAACATGAAACATACGACCAACATCAGCAATGTCGGCTTCTTCCTCGGTCAGTTCCCGAAGGACCTCCACAACCTGCCCGGTGCGGGCGTTCAGGCCGGAATCCCCGTTGTGCGAATCATACACCTTCTTGCGATAGTAACTCATTTCTTCGTCTCCTTTCCATTCGTAAGATAGCCCTCGACGTAGACACCTATGAGTGCGCCAAGCGCACGGGCAGCATCCTCAAAAGAGGCATACTCTTCGTCCGTATCGTACTCCGTAGCGGCAGACTCGAAAGATGCCTCCGCAAGCAGAGCGGGGAATTCGTCGCTCTCAATCGTCTCCTTGGGCCAACCGAACTCGCTAATCAAGCGAGCCTGTTCGTCCGCGTCGATGTCGCTCGGATAGACGAAGCCATGCGCCACATGAAATAAGTTGTCTCCGTACTGATTGACTTGTGCCAGTTCATAGACGCCATCGCCCTTTTCGGGAGCCATGCGGCGAAACTGCATAGTATCGGGGTCCGTTTCAACCCACTGGCCCATGAATTCCTTTTCGAGCCACTTGACCCATGCCTGGATATCTCCGCAGGCGTCCAGCACATTGTCTGTTTCGTCCACGACCATTCCCTCGCTCCAATCACCGTTCGGTTCTTGCACAAAAACCTCAATCCAGTTGTTCGCGGTATACTCGATGCTTTCGTCCTCAATGGCCTTATCCAGCTCCGCGTCGCTCTTGAAAGCGGTACGCAGGTGGTCGGAGGCAGCCATGCTCATGGCCCCGTTGTTTAAGCGGTTAGTGTACTCAAAATCCTTTCCGTCAACAACGCCGCAGATTACGACTTCTCCATGCACCTCAAGGGCCACCGTGTAGTCCTTGTGCATGAAGCCTCCAATATAGCCACCGTACCAAACACAGTAGAGGTGGTCGTCGTCAATAAAGGTCTCCGGGTCGGTAAGTAACTCGACACCGAGCTGTTTTGCCTCCTCTTTCATTTTCGCAAATGCAGCGTTAATTTTTTTCCTGTTTGCTTCCATTTTTCAATTTCTCCTTTTCGATTTTAAGATGTTTTATGTAAAAGCCAGCGGCTCGAAAACCGCTGACTGAATTATTGAACTGTTTGTGATACTTCCTTGGTATAGTCTCAGCATACGGCAAAATCTCAAATAAACCTGATTCTATTTGCAAGAACCTGAGAACCTGGCTTCTTCAAAAAAGAGGCCGGCAGAAAACCTGCCGGCCTGGTATCTGGGATTATCCGAATTCGCCGTAACCCCCCTGCCTTTAGGCATGGGGATATAAGTTGTGACCGCCACTCTTTTTCAGGGCATCCTCTGCGTCCTCGTAGTCTGCAAGGCGGTCCTTGCAGCGATTGCGGCAATAGAGCGCCGTGCATTGTACGAGGGGCTTTCCATGCTTGGCAGTCCAATCGGCCTCACATTTCTGGCAATCCATGACCGCCTGACCATCGGAGAGGCGCTTGGTGAAGCGGTCCTTCTCATGTCCGCCTTCCTGGTCTGGAACGTCCGGTTCGAGGTCAGACCATGCGAGCATTTTTTGCATCTCCTCTGCGGAAACGCCAAGGATTTCAGCTCCGACGGCAAGAAGCAAATCGGTGGTCGCTTCGTCGCCGTCGTTGGCAAGACAGTAAGACCGAATGATGCTGATGACATCTTCCTTAGAACGCATTTTGCTATCCTCCTTCACTTGTCAGATTCGATATAGAGGATTTTGGGCATTTCTTTCCAATGATTGTCCTCACGAAAGTCGTTGCGGAAGAGGTTTAACGCTTCAAAAATGCTGTTGACATCAAACTCTGTCTCGTCATCACTGCCGGTGTCTGGATTGACAAAGCCAACACGGACGGCAAATGGCGAAATCTCCTGCAAGGCAGCCACATGGGCCTCCGTGTAGGCGTCATCCTTGCTCATACCGCCTGCGATAGCGTGTTCGTATACGGTCTTGAATGCCTCCGACTCAATGATTTCCTCTTCGGAGCAGGTATCTGCGTCAGGCAGCGTGTCTGCGTTCTCTGCATCGCTTTCCGAAGGAATATCATACAGCACAGGCACATAGAAGAGATACAGGCCAGGACTCAGCGAAAGAACGGCGTTTGCCGCGTCATACTCGTCGTTGCAGACCACAAACGGGTGGTCGTTCATCTCCATGAACTGACGCACCCCTTCCTCGCAGAGCTGGTCATAGAGGTTAATGCCGCCGCAGGCCGTTCCGTTAATGTCGGTCCAGGTCCTCCAGAAGCCATTATTCAGAAAGGCCGCTGCCGCAGCGCCACGGTCTGCAAGCGTCCATTCCTCTCCGAATTCCTCACCCTGCACACCGTCTTCGGCATCAGGATTCAGCGAGCGGAGAAGGCGCACGCTGTCGTCTTCGCACAGCTTGATAAGCGCAAGGTTGGCAAGGCCATCCTCTTTGAATGAAATGATTTGGAACATGATTTTTTCTCCTTTTTGATTTTTTGGGGTTGAGCGGGATTTTGCTCCCGCCCAACTGTTCTGGTGTGTGTCGGCGTTAAGCTCTTTTGTGTAGGTTATTCCAATTTTGAATAAGTGGAACTGCACGAAGCAAAGTCGGAACTCACGCCTTTCAGAACGGAAGGTCTACGCTCGCCGTTTCAACGCTGTTATTGGACTGCTCTTTCAGCCGCTGTTCAATTCGTAGCAAGATTTCGTTCTGCTGCTGCATCCGTGCGGCAATCTCACCGATGGCGTTGGCAATATGCTCGACGGCGTTTTGTCCCGCGACACTTTCAAAATAGGTCATTCTGCCATCTCCCTTTCGCGGGCAAAGTATTCCGTGATGACAGACTGCCATGTGTCATTTTCTGCCACATTACAATCCTTCGCGTCCTCATACTCTGCGACGAGTGCCTCCAGCGCATAGTTGCGAGATTCCACGTCCATCAATTCGACGAACGGATAGCCGTATTTCATGACAAACGCATGGCTGTTCTCTTCGCTATCCTCTTCGTCAAACGGTGATTCTTTCTCCGTATTGATGCCAAAAAATGCGGATAGTTGTGCTTCCGCATCAGAGAGACGGTACTCATGCTCACGCTTACGATATGCGGCCTCCAGTTCGTCATCGAACAACTCGAATTCCGGAACGCCGCCGTCAAGGTCCGTATCATGGTTCTCGTAGTACCGAATCAGAGCAGCAATGCCTCCGGCGTCGATAGTCAGATGCTTGATAGAAACGTCATGATGGGACAGCCGTGCCCCATAGTGCTCCTCACAGGCGTTCGTTTCGTGTGCCAGCATATGGCGCAGCATTCCTACTTTGTAGGCGTCTCCATGCTTGTGTTCATTCATTTTTCATTTCTCCTTTTTGAATTTAGATTTTTATATAAAAGCCAGCGGTCTGAAAACCGCTGGCTGAATTGTTTCTTTAATTGTGATACTTCTTTGGCTTGGTCTTAGCATACCGGCAAGCGCAAAAAACGGCTCATTTTTTTACTGGGAACCTAAGAACCCGAAAAGCTGCAATAAAAAAGACCGGCAGGAAAACCTGCCGGTCACGGGAAATGTGCGATTTACTTGCTGTTAGCGGCTTCCTTCAAAGTGGAACCTGCCTTAAATACAGGGGCGGAACGAGCGGGGATTTTCACCTTCTCCCCGGTCTTGGGATTCTGACCGGTGCGTTCCTCCCTGTGGGCAACGGACAGCGTACCAAAGCCAACGATGCTGATAGGTTCGTGTTCCTTCATGGCGTCGGTGGCGACCTCCAGAGCCGCGTCTACCAACGCTGCGGCTGTCTTCTTCTCTACGCCAGCTTTGGCCGCGACTTTCGCGATGAATTCAGTTTTGTTCATTGGAAAATAGACCTTTCTTTTGTATTTGGGCATTGGCTGCCCCCCGATATTTTCATTATACCACATTTAATCTCAGAAGTCAATTCATCCGCCTACTTTAGAATCAGTTTGTTACGATGACATTGACGCGGGCGGTTCCATTTCCTTTGGTTGCTTTGGCTGTAATGGTGCAGGTTCCCTCTCCAACAGCGCGAATCGTGCCGTTGTCGCTGATGGTTGCAACCGCGTGATTTGAACTGCTGAGCGTACAAGCGGCGGAGGATTGGATGGCAGCCTCTCCCCCTATGGATAGTGTGACTTCCCTTGGCGAAACGGTGAAGGTATCCCCTGCCGTAATATACGGGATGTCGATGGGGACAGGAACTCCGGCATACTTCAGACCACAGAGTACGCCGAAAGCCAGAAGTGCGAAGATGATGATAAAACGGAGAAATGCCGCGAACGGCCTTTTTTTAGGACGGTAGGTCGTCACAGTCCGCCTTACTACGGTTGGGGGCTTATTCGGTACATCATCCTGTGTGGGTGCTTGCGGAGCAGCCTGTGGTTGCGATGCGGGTTTCGGTTCCGGCTGAGGCGGCGTCTGAGGCTGAGGCTGGGGCGGACTATACGGCTGAGGCGGATAGACAGGGTATACGGGCTGGTAAACAGGCTGTGCGAAAACAGGCTGGTATCCGAACGGCGGTGCTGGCTGCTGTACGAATTGCTGCTGGTACGGCGGGACCGTCTGTGCCGGTCCTGTCTCCGCTTGAAGCGTTGCTTCATGCTGAGCGGCCTGTACCGGCTGCTGCGGTGCCGGAGGCGCGGTTTCTGCCGGTGCTTCCTTCGACTGCTCCGCTTTGTGCGATGGTTCCCTATCCTGTTCCAAGCTGTCCTTCTGCGCAGGGGTTCTGACCGGTTCCGCCTTCTGGGCCGGCTGTTCTGTCTCCATTACAGTATTGACCTTCGGAATGACGACAGGCGGCTTCGCAGGCTCGGCAGCTTCGCGTGTATCGCTCTGCTTTCTCTCCGGTTCCGCGCTTCCCTGCTCTGCGGCAGGTTCTTCCGGTTCTTCCGTGCAGGGGTCTTCCGCAGGCACTTCTTCGACTTCCTGCGATGTTTGCTCAGGCTCCTTCGAGACGCTGACTACCGGTGTGTCTACGGGTTCGGCGGCAGGCGGTACAGTCTCCTCTGCTTCCTGCGGTTTCTCCGCCGCATTCTCAGCATTGCCGACAGGTGCGGGTTCTGCCGGTGGATGCTCCTGCTGTGCGGGTGGAGTTTCCGCCGGTTCGTCCTCGATTATCTCAACGACCTCGACGACTTCTTCCTCCGGTTCCTCGCTATTTTTCGCCTTTTCTTCGTGTTTTTGCGTAGCCCCCGTGGATTCTCCGCTCTCCGACTCTTTCTTGAGCGGCTCCGGTGGTGTTATCATATCCCGCTCGGAAAGCAGTGGACGGCTCAATTCAAGCCGAATGACGGACTCTGAAAGGTCTCCGCGCCCAATGTTGCGGGCAATGCCTCTGAACTCCTTTTGCAGAGCTTTCAGCATCTCCGGGTCATCACTGGCGTAGACCTCCTTCAGCAGCTGCGCGGTGCGGTCTGGCGCGTACTGTGGTGTCAGGTCCCAATTTGGCGCATTACGGTAGTCATCGCCGCACAGAATGACCCAAAGAAGGGCGGCAAGGGAGTGCATATCGCCAACGAGCGATGGCCTTTCTTCTCCGTTGCGGATGTTTTCGTCCATTGTCACAGGGACGGTCGCGGGAAACGAATTTACCCTCCACGGCTGTCCGGCCTTATCCTTTGGCTCATACCCTTCATCAAAGCCGCCATATAGGAATGAGCTGAAGGCGAAGAGCTGCTTGCCGTCATCTTTCGTGCGAAGCACAATGGAGTCGAGGTCGATTGCTCCCAGGTGGACGTGATAGGTGTCCAGTCCCTTGATGATTTGTGCAGCTCTCGCAGCAAACATTGCGAGATTCGTCATGGTGAAGGCATAGCCGCTGAAAAAGGTACTCCCCACAAAGGGTTCTGCTACATCGGAAATGAGATAGATGTCGGAACCGGGTACTCCCTCATGTTTCAGCTGATGATTGGCGCTGATTGTCAGATTTGACGCCTTGAGATTTTCCACCGCAGTCCGGTCATCTCCGGAAGCATCCAGAGTGCCAAGGTATCGGCGGATTTTGATGTCATTTGACACGCATCGCGCAAATTTCTTGTAAAAATCGTTCGTATCATCGCCCATCTTATCCCGCAGCAGAGCTTCCCGTTTCGGATTGAAAGGAATGGAAACGCGCAGAACGTCGCGAATCTTTTCAACTCCGCCGACCGAGGTAGTTGCGCGAAAAACTTCTCCGTACTGTGTGGACCGCACAAAATGATTCATGGAGCAGACTATTTCGAAAGTCTTTCGAGTTTCATTGGACATAAAGCGTTCAAAGGGCGCAGAAATCCATTGCCGTACAGCAAAGGATGAAGGCCCCGTCTCCTTTCTTCAAAAATCAATTTTGTGCGGCCTGCGCAGACGATTCCTCTGCGCGGATTGCCTCGCGAATGCGTTCCTTATCTGGGTTGTTCCTAACGTCGATTTTCTTTCTGGTGTACTTTTTAGGCGTAATGCCGAGTTCCTTATTTTCCCTGCGCCGCTTCCTCGCGTTTGCGTTATCACGGGCGCGAATGCGCTCCTTGTTCTTGCGGTAATATTCACGACGCCAAGCATTGTGCTTGTCTTTGCCTTCTTGCGTTTTGTACTGATAAGCAGGCATTTCTTCACCTCCTTGGTGGTCTACATTTATTATACCACACAAAGAGTTATCAGTCAAATAGTTGCAGCAACGCCCACCGCGTTGAAGCGGTGGGCGTTATCGGGGTTCGCCGTAAAACCCCTGCCTTTAGGTATGGGGATATAAGGCGCTCCAAATTACGCCGAAAGTACGGTTTTTGTTGAAAAAT
>ERZ827168.1494-NODE-1494-length-31803-cov-7.161931_pt1 | contig 31803 bp, 34 predicted proteins | sample MGYA00519868_ERZ827168 | MGnify/ENA primary metagenome ERZ827168 (study PRJEB31778, sample SAMEA3449271) | human gut metagenome | biome: human gut; feature: human-associated habitat; material: faeces | place: United Kingdom | collected 2010/2012 ...
TTAATTTCATATAAAAAGTGAACCTCCTAAGTTTGTCCAACTTTAGGGGTTCACTACATCATGTCGGGTTTTTGTTTGCAGTTATCAAGAACCATTTCACACATTTGTTTTAACACCAAAGATGTTAAAACGATATTTAAAATCGCTCTCTTATAAAATGCCAAAGAATGATGTAACTAAGCCAAATACCACTAAACCAAGAAGAATAGTTGTAGGCTTAACCTTCTTACCTAACATAGTATACATAATACCAAATGCTGCTAATGGCAATAATGCAGGCATAATATCATTGAAATAGCCTTGTAATGGAGTAACCATTGAACCAATAGTTAATTCGATTGGTGTTTCAATTGAAACCTGAGCAGGAATCATTGAGCCAATTACCAACAAGCCCAAAACCGATGCAGCTTTAGTAATTGTTTCAATAAGACCGCCTTCATTTAAAGTGGAGAAAAACTTAGTACCATAGCCATAACCAACTTTTAAACCATAATATCTAGATAAGAATCCTGGAACATTAATAGTTAAGAAGAATAGGATTGGTCCCATAATGCTTCCATTAGCACCTAAAGATGTACCAATACCAACGGCAATAGTTAATAGTGTTCCCCAGAAGAAACTATCACCCACACCAGCAATAGGACCCATTAAAGATGTTTTAACAGAACTAATTGAAGTTTCATCAAATTCTGGATTATTAACATTTTCCTCTTCCATAGCAGCAGTAATACCACCTAAAAAACTTACTAAATGTGGTGTGCAAGACATGAATTCTAAGTGTCTATTTAAAGCCTTAGCCATTGCCTCTTTATCATCACCATATAATCTTTTCAAAACAGGAATCATCATGTAACAATAGTTAATATGTTGTTGACGTTCATAGTTCCAAGCAGAATCTAATGTACATGATCTTGTAAACATTTGTCTAAACTCTTTATTAGTGATAGCAGTCTTCTTATTAGAATTCATTGTCATCATCGTAACTTACCTCCTTGCCCTTGCGTAATTCAGAGAATAGAACCAAACTACCAACACAAATACCAGCTAAAGCTACACCTAATGTTGGTACACCTAAATAAGCACTAATCAAGAATCCTAATCCTAGGTAACCCCAGTTATCTTTAGAAACAATCATTTTAGCCAACATCGCAATACCTAGTGCTGGAAGAATACCAGCTACAACATCCATACCGTGAGATACCCATTCAGGAACCCAGTTTACAAACGCTTCGATTGCTGATGAACCAAAATAGAAGCCAAGTGCTACAAGTAAAGCTAAAAGAGCCTTATTACCAATACTAGAGACTCTAGCAATCTTCTCAACTTTTCTATAATCACCCTCAGCAGCAGCCTTATCACACATATGACCCGCTTGAGTTAAGAGAAACATCATTTGGAAATTATCAAATAACGCAACTAGTGCAGCAACCGGAATAGCAATAGTAACAGCCATACCACTATCAGCACCAGTAAGAATTGTAAACGCAGTTGCAATAACAGCACCAGCAGTCATATCTGGCGGATTACTTGCTCCAATAGGAACGGCTCCTAAGAAAGCTAATTCCAATGTACTGCCAATAATAATACCAGTTTTAACATCACCTAATACAAGTCCAACTAGTGTACCCATAATAAGTGGACGATTGTGCATTGTTGAACCCCAATAAGAGTGCATGTAACCAACAAAAGCTACAAGAAACAACAATACAGCCTTTAAAAATAGACCCTCAGTCATTTTATCCTCCTAATTTTTAAATTAAAGACATAACATCTTCTACCACGTCTTCCGGAACCATTTGAATCTCTTGTTTAACACCATCTTCATTTAGTTCCTTAATCATCTTAATATCTTCTTCAGACACAAACATTGCCTTAGATATTTGTTTTCTATCATCAGCAATCTTAGCACCACCTAAATTAATATATTTAATTTCAGGCACCGACTTAGCTAACGCATAAGCATCCTTGATTGATTCTGTGATAATTAACAATTTGTACTTATCAGTTACACCAGAATTTAGTGCTTTAATTGAATCATCAACACTCTTAATTACTAACTTACATGTGCTTGGTTTTGCCATACGTAAGGCAGTCATTCTTAATTCATCTTTAGCTACCGCATCATTAGCAATCAATATGCAATCAATGCCTAAAACCTTTGACCACTTAAAAACAACTTGACCATGTAATAAACGGTGATCCACTCTTGTTAATTTAATCATGATTACGTAACTCCCTTACTGCTTCCATAAATTCTTTAACATGTTCTTCACAAACTTCGCCTTCATCTTTATAGTTGTCCTTAAAATAACTGCCAACAATAGCTGCATCACAAACGCTTAATGACTTTTCTAAATTATCCTTAGTCACCCCAGCAGCAACAATTAGTGGGAAATCATTTAAGTAATTTCTAAATTCAACTATCTTAGCCATTGAAGTTTCCTGTCCTGTGCGATCTTGAGTAACGCAAATTCCATCACATCTACCTGTAGCGATCTTTAAATCTTCTTCAAGTGAATTAACAGACAACATAGGTTGATACTTAAATCTTACACCACCAATTAGACATCCATCATAATCGCTTCTTTCAACATCAAAAAAAGCTTGTATAGTAGCCTCATCTCTTGGCTTAACATGGCCTACTACAGAATCAACTTGTACAAAAGAAGCATTATACTTCTTCGCAAGATAGAAACCCATATGATCAACATTTAAACAATTGATACCATATGGAATATCTAGATCAATTTTAGATAAATATTCCAAGGCATCTACCATATTGTCATAGTCACCATAGTATGTTTCCACTATAACCGCATCCACACCAGATCTGACATAAATATTTAATTCGTTTTTAAATCTATTAAATACATCTTCTCTGCCATCACCTTTTAAATGTAACATTGCGATAATAGGCTTCTTGTTTTTGAAAAGACCTAAAAAATTCTTATTCTCCATTTGTTCCTCCTTTCCTTAAAAATTTTCATTATCAGTTAAAATATCATTCTTTAAACTTCTCACACCAAGCCTTGAGTCATTTACGATATTTTCAACATCAGCATCACTTAATTCACTCTTGTATTCAACAAGAACTGAAAGAAGCATATTCAAGTTCATACCAGTGAACATCTTGACATTTTTATATGAAGTAAGTATAAATAAAGAATTCGCAACACTAGCCCCAAATAAATCAGTCATAATTACATATTCAACATCAGCATTAGCCATAATTTCTTCTTCTAATACATCCTTAAACTCATCAGGATGATGACCTGGTTGTAGTGTATAAGTTACTACCTCATATTCAAATTCCCCTATAATCATCTTGGCACTTTTAGCGATACCTTCACTTAGTTCTCCATGAGATGCTAAGACTACTTTTCTCTTCATGATTTCCTCCATAGTTTTATATTGTCATCTATTGTATTAACTAAATACATTGTATAACTTTTAAATAGGCAATTCAACAACAAAAGCTTTATTTTTAGCTTAAATTCTTAATGTTTGCTACAATAAATGTATGAACACATTAAAAAAATTAACCCCTGTAACATTATGGGAGCAACTGTACAATGAAATCAAAAGCGATATCGAATCAGGTAAATATAAGCCTGGTGATAAGATTCCTACCGAATTTGAATTAAAAGATCTCTACAATGTTTCAAGGGTAACCGTAAGAGCAGCTATTCAACAATTGGTTGATGAAAATATTTTAATCAGAAAAAGCGGAAAAGGAACTTTTGTTAAAGAACAAATTCATGTCGAATCAATCACTAAAGGCGGTAGTTTTACTGAAAATTGTCGCCAAAGAGGCGCTAAACCATCGACTGTAATCGTTGACTGTAAACTTACAGATGGACCAAAAGAAATTTTAGCGGACCTAGAAGCTACAACAAACAAACTAGTTGAAATTACTAGAATAAGATATGTCGATGATGTTCCATGCATTGTAGAGATTGACTATTTTAGAGAAGAATATGACTTCTTATTAAAAGATGATATAAAAGATAGATCCTTAATTGAATATTTGACTGAAAAAATCAAAATAACACCTGAAATATTCACCGATTTCTTTACTATCGATTATGCTAATAAAGAATATGCGAGTTATTTAAATTGTCCAATTAGAACCCCACTTCTAGAAGTAAGACAAGTAGTTAAATCAAGAAATGGCAAAGTAATCTATATTAACAAACAATTCATATTAACTTCGAAATATATCTACGTTAAAAGCAATCATTGATTTGATTGCTTTTTTGTAGGAATTTTTGAGTTTGATGGCAATTATATAGTAGAAACATAAATGTACATTGTGTTTCTTAGGAAGGATCTTTTATGGAGATACTTCTACGCTTCCTTGGAAATGGTGAATCTCCTATAAACATATTAACACTAAATCATAATTTAAAATAGTGTAGGAATTTTTAAGTTTAATGACAATTATATAGTAGAAACATAATTGTGTATTGTTTTTCTTAGGAAGGATCTTTATATGAAGATACTTATACGCTTCCTTGGTTTTCGTTGTGGTGTATAGCCCTATTAGACATTTTAAATGTTCTAATAAAACTTTTGGTCGAGCTATTACTTAAGTAACGGCCATTTTCCCAAGGAAGCATTTGAAAACGCAGCACTGGAATGCTGCGTTTTCTCTTGGTTTTCGTTGCTTAACCAAATTAATTATATCATGTTAAGAAAAATTAAAGTGAAGCTCTAAAGATAGCCGCAATATCCTCTTGTAATAAAGGAGCCCAAGCATTCTCTAATCCTTCATTATCCGCAACATGCTTTGCCATTGTCTCAATTCTAGATTCATTAATGCCTACATCTTTTAGATGCATAGGAATATTGATTGACTCAAAGAATTTATAAGTCTCATCAATTGCCTTGTTGGCAATAACCATCTTATCTAGACTTCCATCAATGCCAAAGACATTAATACCATACTTTGCAAAACGATCAACTGTCTTTTCACTTAAAATATGTTTCATCCAACGTGGTGTAATAATAGCCAATCCTTCGCCATGCGTAATATCATAATAAGCACTTAAGGCATGTTCCATACCATGACATGGCCAACCTGATTGGCTATTGCCAAGACTATAAATATCATTACAACCATATGTACAAACAAGCATCATTTCAGCTCTAGCATTATAATCTTCAGGATTATCAAGACACTTTCTACCATTGATCATCAAACTTTTTAGACCTGCTTCCATAAAACCATCATTAAGAATAGTTGAATCTTCACAGAAATATTGTTCAAAAATATGGTTCATCGCATCCGCAATGCCAGCACTTGTTTGTTTCTTAGAAACAGTAAAAGTATAAGTAGGATCTAAGAAAGACACTTTAGGATACAAGTGTGAATCACTATAACATGTCTTATCATTAGTTTCAGTTCTAGAAATAACACCACCTGCATCATATTCACTGCCTGTTGCAGCAAGCGTGATAATGTCTACAATCGGTAAAGCATCCTTAGTTTCAGCCTTATAAGTAATTAAATCCCATGGCTCACCATCATACTTAGCACCACCCGCAATAGCCTTAGAACAATCAAGAACACTACCACCGCCAACAGACAAGATGACATCGATATTATGTTGTTTACACATTTTCACACCATCCAAAACACTTGGATTATACTTTGGATTTGGCATGATATTAGGAAGTTCATAAATCTCATAACCTTTAAGAAGCTCTAAAACCTTATCATATAGACCAATCTTCTTAATACTACCACCACCATAAGTAAGAAGAATTTTCTTTCCATAATGACTCATTACTTCTGGTAAATCCTTGATGACACCCTCTCCAAAGATTAATCTTGTAGGTGTACAATAATTGAAATTTTGCATAATTTCTGCCACTCAAAATGTGATTAAATATACTCATCACATCGAGAAATCGAAGCCCTCGCGGATACTTCTTACTGCTTCATTGTGTATACTTTCAATTGATTGAAGTCATATCTACTCGTAGGTTCATGTACACTCCACAGTCGTTAATTCCCGTGTAAGCCCACGGTACATGCTTATGTTTGCGTTTTAGTTATGCAACTTCATAAGTTAAAGCATCTTTCAAATTTAAAGCAGCATTGAAATCCCTATCTTCAACATAACCACAACTACATTTGAAGATTCTATCTGAAAGCTTCAAATCTTTCTTGATAGTGCCACAACAGTGACATATTTTAGATGAAGGATACCATCTATCTGCTACACGAAGTTCAATTCCATTTTCATTACATTTAGCTTTAAGTTTTATTCTAAATTCATAAAACTTCTGTGATGCAACTGCTTTAGAAAGATGTCTGTTTTTCATCATGCCTGATACATTCAAGTCTTCAATTGTTATATAAGATGGCTTGGTTTTCACTATCTCAGCAATTGCCTTATTGATGTAATCAGTACGGATATTATCCAATCTATGATGAAGTTTTTGTACCTTAAGCTTTTGTTTTTGTATATTCGCTCTTTGAGTGGACTCTCCTTTCTTTAAATTTTCATACTTGCGTGAGAGACATCTTTGTTCTCTACACAATTTCTTTTCCATTTTTTTAAATCTTGCCGACTTGTTGATGTTCTTATAAGTTTTGCCATTAGAAACAATTGCCAAGTCTTTTAATCCTAAATCAATACCGATACCATCATTATTGTTGTTGTTTACAATATCGGTATCATCAGAAACTTCTACAAGTACAGACACATAATATCTATCTGCTTTTTTAGAAACAGTACCACTTTTGATTACATATCCATCTTTAGTGGTTGGGATATAACCTTTTTCTTTAATACGTACCCAACCTAAAGTTGGTATGTTTATTCTATGTCTCTCACATCTACAATCTTTGGGATTATTCTTTACAAAATACATTTTTACATCAGACTTATCCTTTTTCTTGAATTTAGGAAAACCACTTTGATGTTTAAAAAATCTTGTAAATGCACTACATCCATCTTCGATAGACTTCTTTACAGCTTTTGAATACGCTTCTTTAATCCATATTTTATCAGGATTATTTGGAATGTACTCATTATTGAGCCATACGCTGAAACTCTTACCAGTCATAAACTTTTCACCGTTATCGTGTAAAGCTTTGTTGTGGCTGATATAAAAGTTGTAAATATATCTACAAACTCCAATCGTCTTATTGATTTTGGCTATCTGTTTTTTTGATAGATTGATTTCTGTCTTGAAGCTCTTTAGCAATTTCCTCATCTCCCTCTATTTGTTTTTTATACTTAGAAAGTCCATGCAGCCTGCAAGAGAAAACGTGAAGTATAGAAACAATATCCTGTACAAGTTCTTCTTGCGGTGATAGTTCTTCATTATTTACTACTACAATGCTTGTATTAAACTTCATACAGAATTCTTCAAACCAATCATAGCCAAACCTAACAAATCTATCTTTATGAGTTACTATTATGGTTTTTATTTTCTGTTCCATTACTTCATTTAATAATTCGTTCCATTTTTTACGATTGTAATTAAGACCACTACCATAATCTTCAATACACTGGTCTACAATAATACCTTTAGCGTTACAAAACTGTCTTAAAAACGCCACTTGATTTAGTAAATCATCTTTTTGATTTTTTGTAGATACTCTGGCATAAACAACTACTTGACGCTTATCGTTTTCTGCGTTTATACCTTTGAACTGAAGGTACTGATCATAAGTATAATAACGCCTATCAGTTGGAGTTCGATTTGCCTTTAGAATTCCTTCTCTGTCCCAGCGTTGTAGCGTCTTGACAGAAACACCTAACAGTTCAGCAAAATCTTTTGGCTTATAATTTGTGATATTTGATGTATTCATAATAATACCCTTCGTGAGTATATTTTAACACATTTAATCACTATTGACAATGGTTTTGATTGCTTAAAGCACTCTCCTTTGTTACATTAATGCATTATTTAAGAATTGTGCTAATTCTTTAAATTCACAAGAATACTTTATATCCTCTCTTTTATTCCCAACAAATACTCCTTCACCCAACAACAAGGCAGGAAGATCGTTTTCAGCGTCACCACAGGTCATAATATTTTTAGGATTAATAGCTAGCTTCTTACTCAAATCAAGCACAGCAGTACCCTTATTTATGCCACTAGGCACTATTTCCAAACATTCATCACCTGAAAAGAAGATATCCACTTTATCATTCTTGATATTATTAGCTTTAGCAACTATTTGATTATGATATTCTTTCTTAAACAAGATAACTAACTTAGGAATTGAATAATCAATCTTAGAAAAATCAACATATTTAGGTTCTACAAAACGAACACTTGCCCACTCTTTAATCTTATTTTCATCACTAATCTTATGATTTAAACATAATGTCTTATTTTCTTTATAGAAAGACAATTCTAGATAATCCTCATTAAATAATTTATCTAATTCATGAATAGTATCTACATCAATTTGAGCTAAATAAGTACTTCTTTTTAACTTAGTATCATAGAACTCCAAACCATTACAGCCATAAAAGATATCAAATAAATCAGTAACCCCATTCTTTTCAAGCACTCTTAAAGAAGAAAAAACCGGTCTACCCGAATTAATCCCTAATAGATATCCCTTATTCTTTAAATTGAATAAAGTATCTTTTAATTCATTTGACATAAGACATTCTCTATCAACTAAAGTCTTATCAACATCAAAAAGAATAGTCTTAATACTCAAGCTCATTAATAACCTCTTCTAATAGTTCTTTTTCTTCTTTAGACAAGTCTCTTTTTTCTAATAAGTCCTTACGATATAAATATGTTTCTCTTAAAGAACCCTTTAAGTTAAATCTTCTAATTTCCTTATGATTACCATTAGTAAGCACAAAAGGAACCTCTTTACCTTCAAAATTAAAAGGCCTTGTATATTGAGGATATTCTAATAAACCATCAGTATAAGACTCTTCCTTAAGGCTCTCACTACTAATACCCTCATTAATCAAACGCATGATAGAATCCATAACTACCATCGCAGGTAACTCACCACCAGTTAAAACATAATCGCCAATAGAAACATTCTCATCTATAAAATCGCTAATTCGATCATCTACTCCCTCATAATGACCACAGACAATCATCAAATCTTCTTTTTCAAGTAATCTATATGCATCTTTTTCTTCATAAGGCTTAGCCTTAGGAGAAGTCAAAAGAACATAAGTATCATCATTTCTATTAGCCCTAATCGCATCAGCCAAGACATCAACCCTCATAAGCATGCCAGCACCACCACCATATGGCGTATCATCTACATGTCTATGCTTATCCTTAGAATAATCTCTTATGTCTACAACCTTAACTTCACATAATTCTTTTTCAAGAATTCTAGAAATAATAGAAGTATTCAAAAAAGAATCAAACTGTTCTTTAAACAAAGTTAAAACTGTTATTCTCATAATAAGCCACTCGCTTTATCTATTAGATTGATTCTTGAATTAGCTAAATCAACATTCTTTATAAAAACAGGAAGATTTGGAACCAAGCATTCCTTACCATCATCTTTTTTAATTCTCAAGAAATTATAAGCCTTACCCTCTTCCACATTTATACACTTACCTACTTGCTTATCATCTAAATAAACATCTAAATTAATTAAATCCTTAAAATAATATTCGCCATCACCTAAAGGCTTAATATCATCACAAGACTTATAAATATACATGTCCTTATACTTTAAAACTAAATTAATATTATCTAGTCCAACAAGAGACAGCATAACAAAGCCCTTGTGCATACGATATGAAGCTACTTTAAGTGCCTCATGATTTTCACCAATATAAATAGTAGAGTTCTTCTTAAAACGCTCACTTAAAAAGTCGGTATGCGATTCTACCTTAAGCTCTCCCTTAATTCCAAAGGTATTAACTATTTTTCCTATAACTACATATTCCATATAAAAATTGTATAAAAAAAGGATGAATAATTCACCCTTAAAGTGCTTCGAATTTAATAGAAATACGCTTATTTTCAATTCTAGAAGCTACTTGTAACATCTGACGAATTGAATTAGCCATCATTCCTTGTTTACCAATTAGTCTTGCGATATCGTTACTAGGCGCATAAACATATAATAGGATTTCATTATCATTTAATGATTCCATTTGTTTAACCATAACCTCATAACTATTACCGCAAATAGGCTTAACAATATTTAACAATACTTTTTCAAGATCAATCATTATTTGCCAGCCTTTTTACTATCGGCATACTTCTTCATAATGCCTTCATTTGATAAGATATTACGAACTGTATCTGTTGGAAGAGCACCATTATTTAACCAAGCAAGAGTCTTTTCTTCATTAAGATTAACAACTGCAGGATTTTTTCTTGGATCATAGTTACCGATAACTTCGATTTCTCTGCCATCTCTTCTATCTCTTGAATCCATAACAACGATTCTATAGAAAGGAGACTTCTTAGCACCCATTCTCTTTAATCTAATTTTAACCATTTACACTATCCTCCTTTTTACTTAACTATAATTACATAAATAAAAGAAGGTGTCAAGTATTTTTACTTAACACCTTCAAAGTTAATTACCATACTCAAATCTAATCCACAAATTATCAATCTTAACAAGTATATTTTCATCATCAATAATATGATATTCACAGTCAACACCAAAATTAGATTGATTATTTTTTTCAGGAAGCATATAACCTTCAACTGTTGATGTAATTACACCATCAACTTCATATTGTTGATTACGGTCGTTTTCATTAGCCTCGTTAAAAGGACGACCATCATATAATTCCCCTGTAGTATGATACAAACGATTATTAATCATGACATTAGGAGCCGCAGCATTTTTCACGCCATCTACTTCTTTATTATTCATAGAACAACTGGAAATTAGTATCATTGTTAGGAATAACATTATTATTTTTTTCATTTTGATTTCCTTTCTATCACAACCAAACAAAACAATAATCAAACAATCTGTAAGTTTAAAGTAGAATTACATTTTCCCTTCCTTGTCCTTATATTAGCACAAATCAAAAAAAGTGATATCAATAAGAAAACAATACATTTCCATATTCAATATCACTCTTATAATCATTTATACAAAATTCTCTATATAAATAAAGAATTTTTCATTAATTAAAACATTCCTCTTGCTAGACCACTCAAAGACTTCATCATCTTCTTAGATCTCTCAAATTGATTAATTACCCTATTAACATCATCAACACTAGTACCACTACCCTTGGCAACTCTGCGCTTATGAGAACCTCTCATAAAACTAGGGTCTTTTCTTTCTTCCTTAGTCATAGATTGAATAACAGCCTTAGTAATCTTAAAATTCTTATCAACTTCAGCATCATCAACCTTACCCTTGAAATCACCCATACCAGGAATCATGCCCATAAGAGATGATAAAGGACCTAACTTCTTAGTTTGATCAATAGTAGCCAACATATCATCCATCGTCATCTTACCTGACAACATACGCTTAGTCATTTCCTCAGCTTGTTTCATATCGAACTCTTCTTGAGCCTTTTCAACAAGAGAAACAACATCACCCATACCCAAGATACGATCAGCTAAACGATCTGGATGGAAAGAATCCAAGTCGGAAATCTTTTCACCAACACCAGTATACTTAATAGGAACACCAGTTAAAGCCTTAACAGATAAGACAGAACCACCCTTAGCATCACCATCAAACTTAGTAACAACTAAACCAGTAACAGCTAATCTTTCATTGAAAGTCTTAGCTACATTACAAATATCTTGACCAGTAAGTGCATCAACAGTCAACAAGATTTCATTTGGATTAACTTGAGCCTTGATATCCTCTAGTTCCTTCATCAAAGTCTCATCGATTTGAAGACGACCAGCAGTATCGAATAAAGCTACATCAAAGTTATTTTCCTTAGCATACTTTAAACCATCAATAGCAGTATTTAAAGCATTCACAAAAATACCCTTAGAATATACTTCAACATCAATTGAAGCTCCCAAAGACTTTAATTGATCAATGGCAGCAGGTCTAACAACGTCACAGGCAACCATTAAGACCTTCTTGCCCTCTTTTTTCATTTGATAAGCAATCTTAGCAGTCTGGGTAGTCTTACCTGTACCCTGTAAACCAACTACCATAATAGTAGTTAAACCATTATTTGTATAATGAATCGAGTTATCATCATCACCTAATAATTTGATGATTTCATCATGAACGATCTTAATTAATAATTGTCCAGGATCAATCGCATTTAAAACATCCTGTCCCTCTACTTCCTTTCGGATTGAATTCAAAAAGTTTTGGACAACACTATAATTAACATCAGACTCTAAAAGAGCAACTCTTATCTCCTTTAAAGTATCTTCCATGTTACGCTCAGAAAGCTTGCCCTTACCGGCAATATTCTTAAGCGATTTTGTTAAACGATCTTGTAATGAATCAAAAGCCATATGCCTATTATATGAAAAAAAGAGTCAAAATATCAATTCGACTCTTTTTTATTTGGTAATGTGTGATGATTAGTTTACATAGAATATTTTATCTCCGACAAGCTCTGCTCTATAAATGGTATCACCATTATCCTTGACGAAGTTATTCCCCTGAAGACGACCCTTCATAATTAATGTTTGACCTTTCTTTACATTCTTCTCAATCTCTTCAGCAAGACTTTTGAAACAAGTGATTCTGAAATCATCAGTATCTACTGTGCCATCACTATTTTTATATTCGCGTTCAACTCTTAAAAATAAGTGGGCATACTTGCTTCCTTTTTCAGACTCTAGGAGTTCAGGTGTTTCTAGAGCTCTGCCACAAAATCTAAATTCGTTCATTTTTCTCCTTTCTAGTTACCTGTACCTATAATTTAGCACTCTAACTAAAAGGAAAATTCCCATATTATTCCCAAGTTTTTATCACTTTCCACACGGTAAAATGTGGATAAGTGCATAATTTGAGTAATCAAAGCCCTTAAATACGGCCTTTAAATCATCTAAAGAAATGTGGGTAAGTATCTCAATACTCTTAAAATAATCAATACCATTCACATAATCTCTTACATAACCAGTATCAAAAGACTCAACATCATTTAAAGTATCAAAGCTATTTCCAATATATCTACGCTTAATAGAAGTCAAAATTTCTTCTGTAATTAAATCCTTCTTTAGTTCATTATCAACAAGTTCCTTGATATTATCATCTTCACTCTCGTTATAGAACAAGATATAAGCATAATCCTTATCAAAATCTACTTCATAACCAAAGTAATCATTTATTAAACCCTTATTTAACCACTCTTGATAATCCTTATTGATACTTGAGAAATAAGCCTTTAGATACAAATCCAAACACCATTGTTTGTAAACAATATCATCGCTATCCTTGAAATTAGGCTTTAATTTAAGCGCATAAACATGCTTAGGCTTATTGATATCCATCTCAAAAGAAAATTCTTTTCTAACAACACTTTCATCTTCATCAAGTGGCAAAGTCTTAACATCCTTCTGTTTATCAAAATGCTTCTTACTTTGATTCTCTTTAACGATATCCATCAAATAATTCACATCTAGTGGCGACACAATCAATAAAACCATATTATTTGGATGATAATTAATCTTATAACATAAATCCAATTCATCCTTACTAATCGCATTAACACTTGCATCATCACCGCCAATATCATACTTAAGTGGATAATTATGATATAAAGAGCGATAAGTCTCTTGTAGTAAACGGGAATCAGGATTTTGCATATACATGGCTAACTCCTGACAAATAATTCCCTTTTCCTTCTCAACATTCTCATCAGTAATATCTAATTTTTGGACAAAATCTAACAATAGATTCAAAGGTTCCTTAATTTCCTTATTAGTAGTTGTAAAATAATAAACAGTCTCATGATAAGAAGTAAAGGCATTGACATTACAACCCATATTAGAAAATTCTTCAAAGATATTCTTATCTTCACTCTCAAATAGTTTATGTTCCAAGAAATGAGCTACACCAGGATGAAAATGATATTCCTTATCATCCAATACTTCATCAGTATTTAAAGCGCCATAAGATGTCGCAAAAGCACAGGCTGTAGTTAAGAAGTCTTTCTTATTAAAAATAACTACCTCTAGCCCATTATCTAGTTTTTCTATATAGAAATCTTCATCAAAAAAATCATTATGAATCTTTTTCATCTTTAACTCCATTTAACATATAAGTTAATACATGTTGATACTTCTTAAACACTTCACTAATATCATCAACAGTAACACTTTCTAAATTCTTAATATAATCCTGTCTATTACACTCAATACCATTTAATTTATTCATATAATAATATTCAGTATAGGCATCGGTATTATCTTGTAAAGCATTTAAAGAATCAGCTAATAAGGCACGTGCAAAGTCTAATTTGATTGGATCATAATCCTTATTAATCATACGTTGAAGTTGTATATCAACTTGTTTAACAATTTTCTCTTTATTCTTACCATCGATAGCAGTATAAACCTTTACAATACCCTCATTCTTATAATCTAAAACCGAGATGTAGTAACACAATGAAAGCTTTTCTCTTACTTCATCAAATAATAAAGATGTGGGCACAATGCCAAACACCGAATTGCCCAACATATAAGCATAGAATTCCTTAGAAGTACGATTAAATGGTGTCTTATAGACTATTTGTAGCGATGATTGTGATACATTTTTATCTTCAACAATTTCACCTAATTCATTAATATTTAAGGAACAGTTATTAAAATGATAGTAATGTTCCCTAATTAAACTCTTAGCATAAGCTAATAAATCATCGCTATAATCACCAATCAAGAAAACATCTATTCCAAAGTTGTTTAACAAGTCTTGATAGACATTCTTCACGTCTTCCAAAGTGATTGAATCAATCATTTCAATCTTATCAACTGTATAAATATTAAAGATTGGATCTTCTTGCCCAATAATTTGATTTACACGATTAGAGGCATACTTATTTGGCTTATCTAAACTTCTTTGAATATTAGCCTTATAAATAGTCTTAAATTCTTCTAATAGTTCTTCTGAGAAATAAGGATTTAATACTAACTCTTTAAAGAAAGCTACAAATTCCTTCTCATCAACATCCACAAAACAAGGATTCAAGAAAGTATATTTAATTGTGAAATAAGCTAAACCGGCTCTAGCTTTAGAACCGGTATAGATGTTAGCTGCATATAAATTATCCTTCGCAAAAGTCATCTTCTCCTTAGTTGGATACTTCTTAGAATAGTCACCAATAAAGAAAGCCAACAAGCTTAAGCATAGATGCTTCTTCAAATCATAATCAGATGTAAAGTATAAATACAAATTGATATTCTTATACTTCTTTGTCTTAATAAAATTATTCTTCATCTTTCTTTTTGTACACCTCACGTGGTTTAGAACCATTACTTGGACCAATTATGCCATTTTTCTCTAATTCATCAATAATACGAGCAGAACGATTATAACCAATCCCAAATCTTCTTTGTAGTAAAGAAGTAGAAGCCTTTTGAGCCTGAGTTACATATTCAACTACCTCATCATATAAGGCATCCTTTTCACGTGGATTATTACTCTCACTTGAATAAGAGAAAGACTCACCTTCTAAGTTTCTCTTAATCTCAAAATAAGCATCATCATAATCAGGACCAGCTTGTTTCTTACAATAATCAGTGATTCTTTTAATCTCATCATCAGTCACAAAACAACCCTGGACTCTAATTGGGCCACTCTCTCCTTGAGGAAGATATAACATATCACCATGTCCTAACAACTTCTCAGCACCAGTTTGATCAAGAATAGTTCTTGAGTCAATCGAACTAGATACCGCAAAAGAAATACGACTTGGAATATTAGACTTAATTAAACCCGTAATAACATCAGTACTTGGACGCTGTGTAGCAACAATCATATGAATACCACAAGCACGTGATAATTGAGTTAGACGTTGAATTGATGCCTCAACCTCTTTCTTAGCAGTCATCATTAAATCAGCAAGCTCATCGATGATAATAACGATATATGGCATCTTTTCCATCTTAGACTCACTATCGCCAACACTTGCATTATGCTTAATTACCAAGTCATTAAAGCTCTTAATATCTCTAACACCAGCATCCGCAAAGGCATCATATCTTTCTTCCATGATAACTACAGCCTTCTTAAGCATCATACTAGCCATATCTGAATCAGTAATTACTGGCCACAATAAATGTGGTATGTCATGATAAGGTGTAAATTCAACCTTCTTAGGGTCGATCAAGACAATCTTTAAATCCTTTGGATCACTTCTTAATAAATAAGAAATGATAATTGTATTCATACAAACAGACTTACCAGAACCAGTAGCACCTGCCACAAGTAAGTGTGGCATCTTATTAAGTTCACAATAAACCGGCTCACCCATCAAATCCTTACCCAAAGTGAATAATAATTGTTTAGACTTATCCTTAAATTTCTCACTCTTTGTAAGTTCTGACATACGAACCATTACATTTTCCGCATTAGGTATTTCAACACCAACAGCACTTCTACCTGGAATTGGAGCTTCAATTCTAATATCCTTAGCAGCCAAGCCCATCTTTATATTGTCGGAAATACCACTAATCTTATTTACCTTAATATTCTCATCAGGAACAATCTCAAACTTAGTAACACTTGGACCAATGAAGGTATTAGTTAATCTAGCCTGGATACCAAAGTTACTTAATATTTCAATTAGCTTTTGTCCCTTTACCTCAGCTGAATTCTTATTGATGTTACTAGCCTTTGAAGATGCAATATTGGTAAGAAGTGACATAGGTGGTAAATGATAAACTTTATTCTTATGTACAGGCTCTACTTCATCATCATTAAGCACAGACTCTAATTCTATATCGGTTTTTACTTTTGTAGAATCTTCAACTTTGGATTCGAGCCCGTCAGATTCGAGCCCAGATCCTCCAACATCCAAACTTGTTTGTTCGACCTTAATATCATCATCTAAGAAATAAGTCTTAGAGAAATCGCTAGTATTCTTAACATCTTCGATCTTTTCTTCTTCCTTTTCCATTGTAGGAATAGATAAGTTCTCATTAAAAATATTATGGATATCCCTTTGAAGGCTAGCTCTTCTTTGTTCCTCTTCAATACGTTGACGATTAGCTAATTTAGTTCTTCTTTCGAGTTCAAGTCTATTAAGTTCATTCTTAATTTGACGTCTCTCATTCATGTCATTGACTCTATCTTTAACACCATGGATTGTGTTGATACTTGCATCCTTGGCACCATTAATAAACACCTTATAAACACCAAGTGGTATTAATAATATGGCAGCTATAAGAAACAATAAAACCAAAATAGTTATAGTACCAGCATAGTCAAAAGTTGACATGCAAAAATACATTAATAAGGTTCCAATTAGTCCCCCACCAAAGATTACGTCAGCTGTAAATAATAATTTAATATATGAGAATGCAGTACTAACTATAGTAAAAGGAAATTCACTTACTTTACCATAGAATAAAACAGTTGAAAGTAACATAACTGCTACATTTAAAATACCAATTCCAATGTAAAACCATATATTAAACTTAACTTTCTTAGTTAAGAATACATTAATAAAGGCACACACAAAAAGACTTATTAATAAGACTAAATATAAGTTTCCAAACAAATAAGATAGTAGGTTATTAATAAACAAGCCAACAGGGCCCGTTTTGGTGATCGAAAAATAAATTAGAGCTGCAACGCATAGAAAAGATATCAGCCCAGCATAATTAAAGGGATCATCAGGGACAATTTCTTTCTTTTTTCTAGGCATTATTTTCCTCCATTAACTTCCACAATAGCAGGCAAAATCATCGGACGCTTGCCTGTATTTCTAAGTACATAGGCTTGGATCTTTTCCTTAGCCTCTACTCTGACCTTCATATTATCATATCTATTTTCTTTAACAGCTTGAGCCACTGTATCACATAAAATATTACCTATTTCATTAAGTAAATTTTCAGCATCCTTTAGATAGATAACACCTCTACTTTGAACATCTGGTCCCCCAATTAAGTCCTTGGTCTTAAAATCAAGGACAATGCCACATACAATCGCACCATCGGTACTAAGTGTTTCACGATCTTTAAGCACCATACCAGATACGTCAGCCTTATCACTACCATCGATTAAGATTTCATCTAATTCAATAGAATCTCTTGTAGAAACAAGTTTTTGATTCTCAAAAGTAGCAAATTGACCATTATCAAGAATAATAATCTTATCAGGTGTATAACCCATTTCAACTGCGATATCCGCATTGTTGATCAAATCATAATATTGACCCTTTACAGGCAAATAATATCTAGGCTTAACAAGATACAACATTGTCTTCAAATCTTCCTTAGAAGCATGCATAGACAATAAATCATTCTTATTCAACTTAACAATTCTTACATCAGCTCTATAAAGATCATCCTCCATAGCTGCAGCCTCTTTTTCAGTACCTGGAACCACAGGAGATGCAATAATTACTAAATCATTCTTCTTTAATTCAAACTTACTATCTTCACCAATCGCAATATTATTCAATAACTTAAATACTTGCTTACCACTGCCAGACAATACACAAATCACATTAGTTAAATCATTACTAAAATTCTTCTTAGTAACAATAGTACCAGTAGGAATATGATAATAACCTAATTCTTCAACAGCCTTTAATAGTTTTAAATGGCTCTCATCATAGAAATATACTTGTCTTTTATATTTCTTAGCCAACTCAAGAATTTCAATAATACGATATAGATTTTGTTTATATAAAGTAATAATTACTCTATCACCAATATTCTCGATATAAGGCTCAATCATATCAGTAATACGATGCTTAGGAGCTGTATAACCATCCTTATTAGCACCAACTGACTCTGACATCAAACACAAGACATCGTGATCGCCAATCTTAGATAAGACATTCATGTTCATTGAAAAAGCTTCAAATGTTAAATCATAGTCAACAATAAATTCACTAGTATAAACAATAGAACCTTGATCAGTCTCAAAAATCAAACCAACGCCATCCGCAATAGACATCATTACAGGGAAAGTATGAATCTTATGACCAGCAATAGTATAAGAACCATCTCTTCTTAAAATATTGATTCTCTTCTTAGAATTCTTAGGCAAATCTTCTTCAATAACCTTAGCAGTCAATGCAGTCGCATATACCTCAAAATCAGCCACTCTTAAAATATGTGTTAAAGCTTTCATTACATCATCATGACCATGAGTGATGAAAATACCCTTAACACGATCTTTATTCTCTATTAAATAATCAAAATCAGGAATTACATATTCGACGCCTAACTGTTGATTCTCGGGATATTTTAAACCTGCATCAACGACAAAAATATCGTCATCAATCTCAACACAATACATATTTTTGCCATCTTCGTCTAAACCACCAAGAGCCATTAAGCGAACTTTTTCCATTATGTTATCCTCCATAAGTATACTTCGTAATTATAGAATAAAAAGTTAATTAAATTCAAGAAAACTACGTGCCTTAATTATAACATCAGCGGTATAAATGATAGAATATTAATACGAAAAACAAGGAGACAAACAATGATAGAAATAAGACCAATATCAGACTTAACATATAACTTACCAGAAATTGAAAAAGCTGTTGAACAAGGAAAACAAGTATTCTTAACTAAAAATGGCTATGGCTCTATGGTTGTCTTAAGTATGGAAGAATATTCGAAATTAACTAATTCTGATAGTATCGAAATCAAATTAGATGAAGCCGATTTAGAAGCTAAAGATACATCTGTTTGTTTAACTCATAAAGAAGTATTTGGCTCTATAAGAGAAGCAATGAATACAAAATAGACATAACAAAAACCGCATTACTGCGGTTTTGCTTGTTTGATTATTTATTGAAATATCTGTTATATAAGCCTTCTAGAGCTCTACCATGTCTTGCTTCATCTCTAGCCATTTCATGAACTGTATCATGGATAGCATCTAAGTTATTCTTCTTAGCACAAGTAGCTAATTCCATTTTACCTGCTGTTGCACCATATTCGCAATCAACTCTCCACTTTAAGTTCTTAGCAGTAGAATCAGTCATATTAACTTCTAAATCGCTACCTAATAATTCAGCAAACTTAGCAGCATGCTCAGCTTCTTCATAAGCAGCTTTTTCCCAATATAAACCAATTTCAGGATAACCTTCTCTATGAGCAATTCTAGCCATACATAGATACATACCAACTTCTGAACATTCGCCATTGAAGTTAGCCATTAATTGATCGAAGATATACTTCTTATCTTCCTCAGAAATATCAGGATTATTCTTCACTGTTTCGCCATATACACCAAACTTATGTTCAGCAGCTAACTTGATTTCACCTTTTACTTCTTCAAACATATCACTCTTAGCGTGACATACTGGACATTCTACAGGAGCAGCATCGCCCTCATAAATATAACCACATACTTTACATACAAATTTCATATACATTTCCTCCTTGTATTTGTAACTTATTTATATCAAATTTAGAATTTTATTCAACTACTTTGCCCACAAACTCACCATTTAAAGAGAAAGACATGCACTCAGTAATTCTTACATTAACAAGATCACCAATACAAACATCATCAGCCTTAAAATTAACAAGCTTATTATCTCTTGTATAACCTGAATAAACCGCATCATTTTTCTTAGATGTGCCATCAACAAGTACCTCAACCACTTGATTCAAATACTTTTGATTCTTCATATTAGCATAATAAGCAACTTTCTTATTAAGTTCTTGCAAACGCGCTTCCTTAACCGCTCTTGGTGTTTCATCCTCCATCACCGCAGCTGGTGTACCACTTCTTGGCGAATAAATGAAAGTAAAGGCATTATCATACTGACAGTAATCGACAATATCTAAAGTTGCCTTAAAGTCCTCATCAGTCTCATTAGGGAAACCCACGATAATATCTGTAGTATAGGCAAAGCCCTCTAAATTTGAAGTTAAACGATCAAATAAATTTTTATAATCCTCAATAGTATATCTTCTATTCATCTTCTTAAGAATACTATTAGAACCGGACTGAACAGGCAAATGAATATAAGGGCAAATATTCTTATTATTCTTAATCGCCATAATCATATCGTCATTAAAATCCCAAGGATGAGAAGTCATAAAACGAACTCTATTGATACCAGTCTTAGCCACTTCAGTCAATAAAGTCGCAAAATCATAGCCCAACTTTAAATCCTTACCATAGGCATTAACATTTTGACCAAGCAAACACACTTCTTTATAACCAGTATCCTTAAGTTCTTGAACCTCTTTAACAACATCCTCAAGCAGTCTACTTCTCTCCTTACCACGAGTATAAGGCACAATACAATATGTACAGAACTTATCACAGCCATACATGATATTTACAGAAGCCTTATGACTTGATAAACGAGTAACAGGAACATTCTCAATTACCTCACCCTGCTTAGAAAAGACCTCAACAGCCCTCTTCTTATTCGCATTATAGATATCATAAATCATCTTAGGCAAAGAAATAATATTATGAGTACCAAAAATAATATCTACTTGATGATACTTCTCTAATAAAGTGGTAACCGTTTTCTCCTCTTGAGCCATACAGCCACAGATTCCAATAAGCATCTCAGGTCTTTCCCTCTTGAGTCTTTTTAAAGCACCAACTTCACCAAAAACCTTATCCTCAGCACCCTCTCTAATAGCACAAGTATTAATCAAAACGATGTCAGCATCCTCTTCACTTGTTGTTTCTATAAAACCAAGCTCCTCTAAAAGACCTGCAATAGTCTCCGAATCTCTAAAGTTTGCCTGACAACCATGAGTCTTGATGAGATACTTCTTATCCTTTCCTAGATTCAAATATTTTTCATCAACATTATATGTTAGTCTAGCAATATCCTCTGCATTATTTCTTCTTCTTGCTTCCTTAATATTAGGTAAAATATAATCTTTCTTCATACCCATATATTTTACATCAAAACAATAAAAAAATACCAAGCTAAGCTTGGTATCAACTCATTGATATTATTATTGAGAAATTGCACCTGTTGGGCAAGTACCGCAACAAGCACCACAATCAATACAAGTATCTTCGTTTACTTGGCACTTTCCATCAGCATCAAGATTTAAAGAGCCTGTAGGACAAACATCAGTACAAGCACCGCATCCTACACAAGTATCAGTATCAATTTTTACTGGCATGTATTAGATCCTCCTTCTTTCTTATAATTATAGCCTAAATAGCCATAAAAATAGCACCTAGATTATAACCCAACAAACTAATCACGATAATAGAAACGACCGCAAAAACACCACCCCAGACAAACATTGACTTACTATCAGTCCAACCAGAACCGATAGCTACCGTATTAATAGTAGATTGCCCAGCTGGCGTCATATTACAAATACCAGCACTAAAACCAATTAAACAAATAGCAGCTGGAATACAAATTGTTCCTTTTGGAAGTGATGATAGCACTGTAAGCATAATTGAAGAAACAACAGTTGTAGTAACAATATTACTAGAGAAATTAGTCTCAATTACAGCCCAAGCTACAAAGAAAAAGACAAGAACACTAACCGATAAGCCACTGGCAACAGGACCCATCATATCAGATAACCAAGTAGAAATACCTAAATCCTTATTAGTAAGTGTTGCTCCAACTAAAGTAGCAGCAGCTGTCATCAAAATAGAACCCCACATAACACCCTTAGTAGTTGCCTCTTTAAAGTTTAATAATGGCTTACCATCAAAAGAAATCACAAACATCAAGATACAGCCAAGAAGTGGTGGCATCGCTGTTGTCATGCCATTAATCAAGGCATAATATTCAGGCATTGCGTTCTTTACAAGAGATGGTGAAATCCACAAGAACACCACCAACACCAAAACACCAATAATAGCCTTCTCACGAGCATCAGCCTTAGCTATACTACCTCTTAAACTAATTGCCTTAGCAGTATCAATATCCTTAATATCATCAGGTCTATAAATAAACTTAAAAATTAAAACAAGTAAAACCAATAAAACAACACCAGTAGGAATACCAAAGGCCATATATTCAAAAGCGCTAATAGGATAACCAATTTCACTACCTGCAAAATAACTCATCGCCAAAGTTGGCCAAACATGACCAATAGGAGTCATACCCGATGATAATGAAATACAAAAAGCAGTTCCCATCATAAGCATATTACCGGTCTTACTACCCTTTTTAATATCCAAAACCTTATAGATATCCTCTAAGAAAGGTAAGAAAGCTACAAACAACACTGAAGGCGAAATAAATAAGCCTATAAAAGTTATAGCCCCAAACAAGAAACATACAAAATGCCAAGGTCCCTTTCTGGCCACCTTATTAGTAATAAAAGCTATCGTAATTCTTCTTACAAAATTAGTCTGTGATAAAGGATAAACAAGAATAAAAGTAAACAACAGGAAAGCTACTGTTGAATTACCAAATGATCCCTGTAACATCTTATTAAAGCCATAAGATGGAAGTAAACCTATCATAAAAAGTGAAATAAGTGATGGCCAATCAATAGACACATTAATCCACATGATAAGTGAGGCAAAAAAGATACCTATTGCCCATAATGCCTCATGAGACAAACCCCAGGTCATATCTGGCAACAAATAGAAAAATAAGATTACTAACATTGAAACAAGTAACGATATATTTCTCTTAGTAAATAAATTCTTCATCAAAATAATCTCCTTACAATAAATGGCATGCTATACATGCCATTTATTTTACTTTTCTTTTACTATTAAGTCTAATGCGTCAAGTTGTTCTTGATCAACATTTCCTGGTGCATCAGCCATCAAATCATAAGCTGTAGCAGTCTTAGGGAAAGCAACAACATCCTTGATATTATCAGTACCACACAAAATCATGATAAGTCTTTCTAGTCCAATACCACAACCACACTCTGGTGGCATACCATATTGGAAAGCATCCAAGAAGAAACCAAATCTTTCTTTTGCTTGTTCCTCACTTAAACCTAGTGCCTTAAACACCTTTGATTGAACATCTTGATCATGGATTCTAATAGCACCACTTGATAATTCATAACCATTTAATACAAGGTCATAAGCTCTAGAGAAACAGTTACCCTTATCATCCTCAAGTTTTGCGATATCCTCATCTCTTGGACAAGAGAATGGGTTTGATGCAGCCTCATATCTTTGTCTGTCATCACTCCATTCATACATTGGGAACTCTACAATCCACGCAAAACAGAACTTATTCTCATCAATTAAGCCTAGTTCCTTAGCAACCTTACAACGTAAAGCGCCTAAAGCTACATCAGCAATTGACTTCTTATCAGCTACAAACAACAAAGTATCATTTTCACTTAAGCTAAATTCATTTCTCAAAGCATTCTTTTCATCATCACTCAAGAACTTAGCAATACCACCTGTAAAGTCATTATTCTCATACTTAACAAAAGCGACACCCTTTGCCTTATAAATCTTAACAAACTCAGAGAACTTATCAGTTTCCTTACGAGAAAAGCTATGATTATCAACCTTGATAGCCTTGATTACACCATTATTTTCTAGATTAGTCTTAAATACTGAAAATTCAGAATTTCTAAACAATTCAGTTACATTATGTTGTAACATCTCAAATCTTAAATCTGGCTTATCACTGCCATACTTCTCCATCGCATCTAAGTATCTAATTCTTGGGAACTTTTCAAGTTCAATACCCTTAAGTTCCTTAAATACTTCATGCATACAGTCTTCAACAATCGCAAACAAGTCCTCTTCACTCGCAAAACTCATTTCCATATCAACTTGTGTAAATTCAGGTTGTCTATCAGCTCTTAAATCCTCATCTCTAAAGCATCTAGCGATTTGGAAATAACGATCCATACCTGAAATCATCAACAATTGTTTATATATTTGTGGAGATTGAGGCAAGGCATAGAACTTGCCATTATATAAACGAGAAGGAACAAGATAGTCTCTAGCGCCTTCAGGAGTTGATTTAGATAGAATTGGAGTTTCAACTTCAATAAAATCATGATCATGTAAAACTCTTCTAAAGATAGTAGTAACCTTATCTCTTAAAATTAAATTCTTTTGAAGCACAGGTCTTCTTAAGTCTAAGTAACGATACTTTAATCTTAAATCCTCAAGAGCATCTGTTTCATCCGCAATAATCATTGGAGTAGTCTTAGAAGAATTTAACACCTTAACTTCCTTAACTAAAACTTCAATTTCACCAGTTTCAAGCTTAGGATTAGGTACTTCCTTAGCACTAACCTCACCCTTTACCCAAAGAACATATTCATTTCTTACATCCTTGATAGCCTCAGTATGAGCCTCATCAAAAGTAATTTGTGTAATACCATAACGGTCTCTTAAATCAATAAAGACAATAGAACCAAGATTTCTTCTCTTTGAAACCCAACCAGCCAATTCTACTGTTTTACCTACATCATCTTTTCTTAATTGTCCACAAGTATGTGTCCTATACATTTATCTATCCTCTCTTTCTTCAAGATAATCAATTAATTCATCAAACTTGATTGTATTTTGTTGTTTAGTAATCGTATTTTTAATAGTAACCATACGATTATTCATTTCATCCTCACCAATAATCACAACATAAATAGCATGCTTACGATCACTTGACTTAAATTGTGACTTCATTGAACGATCATAATAATTTAATTCAGTAGTATAGAAGTTATTACGTAAAGTAGTAGCTACCTCCAACGCATAAGAACTGCCCTTTGTCATATCGATGACATAACAATCGATTTCTTCTTCAATTGGAGCCAAGGCATCCTCAGCCTTAGCTAAGATTAATAGACGTTCTAGTCCAATCGCAAAGCCAATACCTGATAATTCAGGGCCACCTAATTGTTTAACCAAATCATCATAACGGCCACCTGCAAAGACAGTAGCTTGGGCTCCAGCACTCTCGTCTGTTGAAACAACTTCAAATACTGTATCGGTATAATAATCCAATCCTCTTACAAGTGAATCTTCTACAACATAAGGAATCTCTAATACATCTAAGTAAGCTTTAACCTTCTCAAAATATTCCTTAGCTTCATCAGTTAAATAATCTTTCATCTTAGGTGCATTTTTGACAAAGTCCTTATCTCTATCAACCTTACAATCTAAGATTCTTAATGGATTTTTAACTAGACGATTCTTACAATCATCACAAAGATCATCCTTATAGCTTTCAAAATGTGCCTTTAAAGCATTAGCATAATTAACTCTAGATACGCTATCACCCAAAGTATTAATCAACACCTTAACATTTGATAGACCTACTAACTTGATATAGTTATAACCTAGGGCAATAGTTTCCGCATCAACCAAAGGCGACTTTTCGCCAATATTTTCAATACCCATTTGAGTAAATTGACGTTGTCTTCCTTTTTGAGGACGCTCATGTCTAAACATTTCTTCAATATAAGCTAGCTTAACTGGAGTATCCATATATAGCTTATTTTGAATAACACTTCTTACAATACCCGCAGTACCCTCAGGTCTTAAAGTATATAAGTCCTTATCATTAGGAGAAAAAGTATACATCTCCTTGGTTACCATATCACTGGTATCATTGTCTTTTCTAAAAACGCCTGCATATTCAAATACTGGTGTTTTCATTAGCTTGTAGCCATATAAATCAAGCATGATTCTAAATGAATCTTGAAGATCTTCGAAATTTTGTAGTTCTTCTGGCAATAAATCGTAAGTTCCTTTTACTGTTTGATACATAAATACCTCCTAAAAATATAAAAAAGGTAGCACAAGGGTGCATAAGCACGGTACCACCTTATCTTTAACTCTAAGCTCTTAACGCGAGTAACGACCTATCTTTTAAATAGATTCTAAAGAAGTGTCACTTATATCTTTTACTAAAACTTGCACCAAAACGTTTCTCTCTATAAATAAAAGACATAATCATTTTCTTTGTCGATAGAAACATTATACATCAATTTAATAGAAGTTGACGTGCTTTAAGCTTGCTAATTGAAATAAACGCAAATAAACAAGAAATAAGAATAAAACTATCATTGATTAGATAGATATAAACAACATCCAAGGTACTTATGCTTATCTCGTATTCTTCATATAGAGCTAATTGTTTCTCAAAGACATCAAAGTCTTCTTGATTACCTGATATCATTGCCATACGCTCTTGTCTTTTAATATTAGCCTCCAGCATCTTATCGGCAGAAGACTTAGCCACTCTTATGCCTATTGGAAAAGACAGAGATATAGCTAAGAAAGCTATTATTAATATCTCAAGCGCAAAAGAAATAATTGATAATAATTTACTTTGTCCTATTGCCAATAACACCGCGTATTCATGAATTCGCTTCTCATTTAAGAAAGTAATCACATTAATTAATAATAAGCAGCTAATAATAACCATGACAATCTTTATCACATTATAAAGATCTTTTAGACTCTCACTAGGTTTAACTACCTTGTTATATTAATCGATATTAGAACCAATTGTATAATTCTTAGTTTCTTTATCAAGAATGTCTTTAAAAGTTAACTCTAGTTCTTCATAAGTCGTTCCATAAGCTTTAATACCCATATAGCTTGGTGTAAGCCTAATGTTATTTTCTTTAGCGATACTAAAGAAATCATCTTTATTTATGATGAACTTTGTATTTTCATCATAATAAGGATTTTTACCAGATACAGAAGAATCATTGTTTATAAAGAAGCCAGCTACTTCAAAGGTATAAGGCTTATCCTTAATATAAATATCTATCTTATCCCCTTCTTCTACAAAAGCATTAGTGCTCACTAAGACTTGATTGGCATCACTAAAATAATTAGTAAAATCCGTATTTGCACAGCAGGGATAGCAATTTCAAAAATGATATAATTAGATTCGCTTGTAGAAAGGCAAGCAATCGAATGATTTTATGGAATGAATAGCTATCGATAAAGAGCTTGGCGGTTTTTGGTTATTCGTTCCTTAAAATCATTAACCGCCAACAAATATGAATAATAAGAAATCACCTAAGAGATAAAAACCTCTTAGAACTTTTTCGTGGTCTTACAAAGATCATAAAACACCTGCAGAACTTTTAGTTGAAGATACTATTAGTGAGTGGTATAAAGCCAAACATAGGGCAACTTCAAATAGTGAAATTGATTTTATCAATTCTATTTTGATTAAGAGTTGTCATCATTGTGGTTCTTCTAAAATAGTTAAGAATGGTTTTAATAGAAACAACATCCAAAACTATTTTTGTAAGGATTGTGGAAGAAATTTTAATCCACTAACAAATACTATCTTTGATTCAAGAAAAATACCTATATCTGAATGGTTTGAGTATTTACTTCATCTTTTTGAATACCATTCTATTACAAGCAGTGCTTATGATAATAGAAATGCAAATAGCACTGGAGAATACTGGTTAATTAAGGTGTTTGAAGTGTTGAAAGATATTCAACAAGATGTCGTTTTAAGTGGAAGAATCTTTATAGATGAAACCTATTTTCCTAAGAAGAAAAGCGATGTAATAACAAAGAATGGTAAAAAACTAAGAGGAATATCTATTAACAAAATAGGTGTAGCAACCGCATTATCTGAAGATATGAAATCTTCTTTCTTAATAGTTACAAATACATCTAAGCCATCTAGAAAAAGCACATTAAATTCTTATGCTTCACATATTGAAGAAGGTTCAACCATTATTCATGATGGAGATAATTCTCATATAGTACTTATTGAAACGCTTCATCTTAATAGTGAAGAACATCCAAGTATAGAAACCAAGAATTTAAAAGATAAAGAAAACCCAATGTATCCAATCAATCATTATCACAGTTTATTAAAAAGATTTATGAGAGCTCATAGTGGATACAATAGAGATAATTTACAAGACTGGTTAAATCTGTTTTGGTTTATTACCAACAAACCAAATGATAGGTATGATAAAGTACTAAGATTTATAGAATTAGCAATTTCGTCACCAAAAAGAGTGAAATATAGAGATGTTATGTCATCCATAAGCACTAAATAAGGGATTTGTCATCCCTGCTGTGCAAATGAGGATTTTAATTAGTTATTTCATAGTTTGAATCTGCAAAGGCATCATAAGAAACAGCTGAAGCTAAGATACCGTCAGACTTAGTTCCATATTCATCTTTTGTGTAGGCCTCAGTAGCATAAGAAGACTCATAACTACAGTTATTATCTCTACAATAATAAGTAAAATCATCATCAATATCTATACAATCTTTATTATTTCTAAATTCAACATCATTTGTATAAACACTTATTTCTATGTTATCTTTTACACTATTTGAGATATTAGTGCCAAGTCTAGATATACAGGTTGCAACAACAATAAAGAAAGACAAGATAAAGATAATCGAAAAAATCAGGATTGAGTCTTTCCTTCTTGTGATAATCGATTCAAATATCCTTTTAAAATAATGTTTACTCATAAGACATTCTTAGTTTTTTGATCAATGCGAACCACATGATCACACATATTAGCCAATTCATTATTATGAGTAACCATAATAATAGTCTTTCCAAATGTTTCCACTAGTTCTCTAAATAATATGATAATACCTAAAGATGTTTCATAATCTAGATTACCAGTAGGCTCATCGGCTAAGATGATTTCACCATCACAGGCAACTGCCCTTGCGATTGCCACACGTTGTTGCTCACCACCCGATAGCTTATTCACCTTACGCTTAGCCTTATTCTCATCGATGCCAAAACGACTTAAATAGCCATTTAACATGTCCTTATCAACTTTTCTTTTCTTGTCAGTAATACTGATGGCAGTTAAGATATTGTCATAGGCATTTAAATAATTTAATAGATTATAGTTTTGAAAGATAATTTGAACATCCTTCTTATGATAATTATCATAGCCGATATCCTTGATATCCTCTCCCTTATATAAGACACTACCTTCCTTTGGTTCGTCTAGTCCTGCTAGTAACATCAATAGTGTGGTCTTACCGTTTCCTGATTCACCAACGATAGAATAGAATTTCCCTTGTTCAAAACTATAGTTACACTTATCAAAAATAACTCTAGTATTAGAACCATCTTTATAGCAGTATGATAAATCTTTAATTTCTAATATTTCTTTCATATACCCTCCTATTCATCAATCATTATTTTTCTAACTTTGATAGTAAAAATTTGTATCGTGCTAAGTATTATCGTAAACAAGATAACTACAGTTTGAATTAAACATATCTTGATTAAATCAACAAAGTCGATAGCTAACTTAGTATTATTTAAAATCGATATACTGTCAGAATAATCTAGGGTCTTGTCGTTAAAGATGTCACTCACTTCAGGATTTAGATCAATCTTATTGATAAATTGATTAGATATAATATTAGACACAAAAGCCGCTATTATCATCGTAAAGACAATAATAATTAAATACTCAAGCACTAGTTGTACCATGATAGCTACTTTACTTTCTCCTAAAGAAGCTAATAAGCCTATTTCCTTTTTACGTCTATTTAAGTCTAAACTAACAATAAAGATTGTTAATAAGATAGATACGACAAAAGAGAATTTAAATAAGATGTCTGAATTCAAAGACAAGGTATCTAAATTACCTGCAAAGCCATAGTAGGCATCTAAGGCTGTTTCATATTTATAGTTGCGGTCACCAAATTCATTTAGTTCCCCGATTTTTTCAACAAACTTATCAATATCATTAAAAGAATTTAAAGTAATGATACTAGGATAAGTTTTAATATAATCAAATTCACTTAATTTATAAGACTTAACATCCTCATAAATTTCCATTAATGTTTTTTCTGGAATGATGACATATGATCTACCAATATCATCATTGTGATTGCGATATTTGTCTCCATTCAAGATACCAATTACTTCAAATTCATATTCCTCATAAATATTTACTTCACCGTTAAGCACTTGTGCAATACTGTATTTATTATAATCTCCAACTTCAACTTTAGTAAAAGAACCATCTTTATAAAGAAAGATATTAGAAGTTAAGACACAGGTCGATGCTCCATTGTCTATTTCATCATCATTAAAGGTTCTACCCTCTTCTATAGTTGCTTCATTAAAATGATAATGTAGGTCAGTGAATTCACTCTTACTGGTACTGCATAATGGAATAGAAGGACAATATTCATATTTACCGCTTAGCCATCCATTAAATGAAGATAACTTTTCTTGTATATCCTCTTCACTAACCTTATTTCTTTTGATTTTACTTAATAATTCGCTATCAGCCACGTCATACAACAGTCCCTCATCACTATAAGACACAAGTGATTGGTTAGTTATCGTCATGTTTAAATCATAATATTGAGGCTTTAATTCATCAATTAATTGATAATAATCCTCATAATACATCTCACAATATTCTTGATAACCAATCTTTCTAAGTGAATAATAATCTCTTAGATAACTAAAAACAGAATTAGAGGCATTAATAGAAACAACAGGATTAACACTAGCTGCAATCTTGTTATTTAATACATCACTTACATTCTTAACAGAAAAGGTAACACATAACAGTAGCGATATAACAAACATCACCACTAATAGCAGTGATGTTTGTCTTAACCTATAAATATTGAACGATAAATTCTTTTAAACATATTATTGATTTTCCTTGTTTCTTAAATTTTATCATAGCCCCTATAAATAAATATAGATATTAATAAGTTAACACGCATTAACTAGAGGTTAATAAAAACAGCATTTAAGCTAATGTCATTAAGCTAATATGACAAAATATTTAAGATAAACCATAGAAAATCAA
>ERZ827168.1502-NODE-1502-length-31677-cov-63.074062_pt1 | contig 31677 bp, 40 predicted proteins | sample MGYA00519868_ERZ827168 | MGnify/ENA primary metagenome ERZ827168 (study PRJEB31778, sample SAMEA3449271) | human gut metagenome | biome: human gut; feature: human-associated habitat; material: faeces | place: United Kingdom | collected 2010/2012 ...
TATAACAAAAAAATGTAGACAGTTTTTTTATGTCTACATTTATCTTACAACTTCAGTTTAAGCCTAGTATTTATTTAAATTATGGTTCAGAAATAATTTGAGAATATTCTAAACTAGCCATAAATTTTTTAGAACCATTTTGAATTTGATTATGCATATAGTTAATTAATGTAACTCTAGCCATATAGTAATCATTTACTTTACCAATAGCCTTACTTGTGGTCATTTCTACATTATCCACTAAATTAATAGTTCCTTGAGAATTAGTAATATCATATGTATTTTGAAGTACATAACACTTATTATTTGTTGCATTAAAGTAATCAGCAACCCATCTATTATTACCATCACAAGCAGCTTCAGAAGTTATTCCATCAACTACTTGTCTATTAGGTCCGTAACATTTTCCAGTGTTACAAGTTTCTGAAGTTTTAGTATTATCAACTTTATAGAAATCTAATACTAATTCAGCATCTTCTCTAGTTTCCCAGATATACATATCACTTGCAGTACAAGAATACATATTATCTAAATAATCAGTTCTTGATACAACATTACCTTTAGCATAACATTTTTCTACTTTACCATCTGTAGCCCAAATATTTTCACCATTACAGTTTTCTTTATCAACCTCTACTGTATCAGTTTTTACATAACAAGTTCCTGAAGTATATTCCATATCATTTTGTGAAATATTTAAATCAATTTTATATTTTCTTTTAGATTCAGTATCACTATTTGTTGTAAAAGTTATACTTCCTAGTGATTCAGCACTTAAATCTTCTCCAGCAGCTGCTTGATCCTTTCCAAAATTTTCAGTATTTGCCACTATTTCAATTGGAGCACCTGCATCAATTAAAAATAAATCACTTGATACATTAGTTGTTACATTAATATTTGAATTACCCTTTCCATCAACTTGACTTGCTAAATAAGCAAATGTTGCTCCGATTACAACAACTAACATAGTTACTATAGCTATTACTGTAAGAAGAACTACATTACTCTTTTTTGAATTTTCATCCATTTTAAAAATCTCCCTTCTATTATCAAGATAATCATATAATATTTTTTTACTTTAGTCAATAAATTAAAAATTATTTTTTAAAAATTATACATTTTTTTTACTTTTTTTGATATGATTATAATGGAGAAAAAAATATGATATTACAAATAAGTGATGATGAAAATATAAAAGTAAAAATAGCAAATAATTTTTTTAAGAAATTAATTGGATTTATGGGTAAAAAAGATTTTGATTATGGAATAATTTTTCCTAAAACAAATTCAATTCATACTTTTTTTATGAAGGAAAATATTGATGTAATTGGTTTTGATAATCATGGAATAATTATTTTTAAAGCAGTTAATGTAGAAAAGAATAAAGTTATTGTAATAAAGGAGCAATTAAAAAATACAAACATTTTAGAAATGCCTGCATTTAAATCAAAAAAATTAAAAATGTATGATAAATTAACCTTTATACGTAAATAAATAATCATTTATTGCTACATCATCACCAGGTTTAGCACCCATTTTTTCTAAGGTTTCTTCAACACCCATAGCACGAAGTATTCTACCAAAACGAAGAACTCCCTCTTCTTCAGTAAACTTAGTCATATTAAATAATCTTTCTATTTCTTTACCTGTAACAACCCAAGTATCACCATCTTTAGTTATTTCATATGGTTTATCTTTTTTAAATTTAATATAAACTTCATCCTCAAACTCATCTTTATCATAAGAAAATTCTTCTTCAGTTTTTAAAGTTTCATTTATTTTGTTTAATAAATCATCAATACCTAAATGAGTAATAGAGCTTATTTCAAATATATCTTTATCTGGATAAGCTTTTTTAAATTCTATTAAATTATCTTTACTATCAGGCATATCCATTTTTGAGGCAACAATAATTTCTTTTTTATTTGCAAGTTTTTTAGAGTATTTAGAAAGTTCTTCCCTAATTACTTTATAATCATTAATAGGATCATTACCTTCCATTTTAGACATATTTACCATATGTACTAAAACTTTACATCTATCAGCATGTTTTAAGAATCTATCTCCTAAACCGACTCCTTCACTTGCGCCTTCGATTAAGCCAGGAAGGTCTGCTACTACAAAAGAATCACTACCTAATTTAACTACTCCTAAATTAGGTGATAAAGTTGTAAAATGATAACTTGCTATTTTAGGTTTAGCCGAAGATATTACACTTAAAAATGTTGATTTTCCAACACTTGGCATACCAATAAGTCCTACATCCGCTAAAACTTTAAGTTCACATCTTAAATATTTTATTTCTCCTTGTTCACCATTTTCAGAAAACTTTGGAGCAGGATTTTCATGAGTAGCAAAGGCTTTATTACCTCTTCCACCTCTTCCACCATGAGCAACTATAACAGATTGATTATCCTCAACAATATCACTTACAATAAGATTAGTATCATCATCATAAACAGTAGTTCCAAGAGGTACTTTAATAATGATATCTTCACTATTTTTACCATATTTATTGGAACCCATACCATTTTCACCTTTTTTACCTTTAATAATTTTTTGAAATCTTAAATCTACTAAAGTTTTTAAAGATTTGTCTCCAACAAAAACGATATTACTTCCTCTTCCACCATTTCCACCATCTGGTCCACCCATAGGTACAAATTTTTCTCTACGAAAGGAAGTACATCCCATACCTCCATCACCAGCAATTAATTTAACTTTAACTTCATCAACAAACATATTATCTTCCCCTTAAACTTATATCTATTGTATCAAATTCCTTATAATTTGCATAGTAAGAAATCATTTCTACAATAATTTCTTTTAAAATACTATTACTTTCACTATACATATTATTTTCATTAAAGTATTTTTCCATACATCTTGCATAATTAATATTATTTCTAATAGTCTTTTTCTTTTCAAAATCATATTGATTTAAATCATATGAACAAAATAAAATACTTATATTATTAAATAAATCACTTAATACTTTATTTTTTTCTTCATCATCAAGATAATCAATAAATAATATTCCATCTGAAAAGTAATTACTAAATTTATTTATATTGATTCCCATTGGAAGTGGTAATACTTTTTCATCAATACTAACTAAATACATAATAAACCCTCCTTCAAAAAAAATGCCATTAAGGCATTATTATTTCTCATAAACAGATACTTTTTTCTTATCTTTACCCATTCTTTCATACTTAACAGTTCCATTAACTTTAGCAAATAAAGTATGATCTTTTCCCATTCCTACATTAGTTCCTGGATAAATTCTAGTTCCTCTTTGACGGTAAATAATACTTCCAGCATTACATGTTTGTCCATCAGAAAGTTTAGCACCTAATCTACGACCTGCTGAATCACGATTGTTCTTAGTAGAACCTTGAGCCTTAACATGAGCAAATCTTTGAATATTTAAACTTATATATAACATTTCTATTCTCCTTTACTATTATTCTTCATTAACTTTAATATTTTTAGGATAACATTTTTCTATTTCTTTAAGCATCATCATCATATTTAAAATTAATGAGTTTGTAATATCATCAGATAAAAGAACTTTTATTTCCATATATTCATCATTATCTAGAAATTCAATACTTTTTTCATTGATATTTAATAGACCATTTACAGTAGTATAAATTATACTTGATACGCTAGCACACACAATATCTTTACCAGCATTATCATAACCTGAATGACCAGTTATTTTAATAACATTTCCATTTTTATTAACTTTAATCATTATTAACCATTAATTTTTTTAACTTCAACTAAAGTATATGCTTGTCTATGTCCTTGAGTTTTTCTAGATTTTTTCTTAGGACGATAATGGAATACTTTTATTTTTTTACCTCTACCATTTTTAATAACTTCAGCTTCAACTGATGCTCCTTTTACAAATGGTTTTCCAGCTTTTCCATCAACAAATAATACTTCATCGAAAACAACTTTTTGTCCAGCTTCAACATCTAATTTTTCAACATAGATACGGCTATTTTCTTCAACATAATATTGTTTTCCACCTGTTTTAATTATAGCTTTCATTTCTTTTCCTCCTTTTCATAAGTCACACCTTTAAGGTAAGATAATCTTTTAAAAACCTTTTTAGAGTGGATGAAATGACTTAAAACAATAAGATTATACCAAAAAATCCCTGATATAGTCAAGGATTTTCGTTAATTTTTTTCATTATATTATATTTCAAAATCAAGCATATCATTAACTGCTATTTCATATAAATCTTGTTCATGTTTCACTGTATCAATTAAAAACATTTTATCATTTTCATAATTTTTAAGACCTCTTAAATAAAAAGGTTTATCATTATCTAGTACAATAAAAGGCATTATATTATTCTTTAAGCATTCTTTAAACATTATCATTCTTCCCACTCTACCATTGCCATCTCCAAAAGGATGTATTTTTTCAAATCTATAATGAAATTCAATTATATCCTCAAGAGTAATATTTTCAATTGAATTATACCAAGAAAGTAAATTATCAATATCTTTTGGAGTATCTTTAGGTGAAGATGTACTTATAATATTAATTAAACCTATTTTATTAGGAACTATCTTAAATCATCCAACATTATATCTTGGATTATCTTAATCAGATATTCCTTTTTTAAGAATTTTATTCATTTCAATTAAATCATCTAATTTTACTACATCATCTTCCTTAGATATATAAGAGTTTGTTACAAATATTTCTTCAGTTTCATTCTCACTTAAATGTGTATCCTCAATTTTATTAGAATTATATGCAAAATTAACTTGTGAATAATGATATATATTACCCTTAAATTTTGAATTTTTTTGACTAATTAACTCACTTTTTAACTTTTCTATATTCATAATTACCTTTCATTATTATTTATCACTTAATTCTACTCTACGATATACACATCATCGTATGTACCACTGCCAAGTAACTTAGCATCAGAAGATAGAGAGACTACACCACGCACGCCTTGATCTTGAAAGAAGAAATCATAAGTGAGACTATCCTTATCAACCTTGAATACAGCAGTACAATCACTCTCAAAATTAAAAGGTGAACCTAACCAATACCATTTTCCGGTATATAAATAATAACTCTTGTTATTAAGATAATTATTAACTCCTGCCATATTGACTTCATCAGCTGTTATTAATCCAACTGGATAAGATAACTTACCATTACCCTTAGTTGTTGTTGTACTAAACTTATCATTTGCATTTGCACATGTTAAAATCGGATTTGATTTTGAACCATCTCCCCATATTCTATTGTGCGCTCCATAATAATAGTCTGTTCCCATTGATGCCCATGAACTTATTTCACCTGTGGCACCACTACTATTTGTTGAAGCAGTTCTATCATTACAATATATTTGATCTGTTATTTTTGTTCCGATTTTATTTAAATCAGTATAATTTGCATACCAATCTTCCAAATAAGTTTTAATAGTACTACTTTGGCTCGTTCCATGTTGCTCTCCTATTGTATACATATACCCTACATATTCCGCACTTTCATTGGCTACATTAAATAGTGAGTAACCTATTGAGGTTTTTTCTGTTAATTCATCATGTTGTACAGCCATAGTAATCTTTGTATTACTGTCAGGTGCATCAGTTCCAGCATAAATCAATCTTATTGAATTATCTCCATTTATTCTTATTATTCGCCAATATATATCATCACCTTTTGAAGCTATTTTGTAACAATTCTCTACTCCATTACAAGACTCAGTTAAAATATTATAACCTTTATTATCATCCCAACCATAATATGTATCTTTTGTATACTTACCATATTTTACCCAGTTATTATCTACTGCTCCTCTGAAATAATATGAAGTTCCTAAGTCATCTGTTGCTTTATACATTCCTTCATTTTCTGTTGCGGATGCTGAAAAATCTGGTGTACCTTTTGCTTCAATTGCCGTTTTCCCTCCATTATTTGCTAAGATTGTTTCATATCCTTTTTTAACAGTTGTACCATCTTCTGTAGAACAATTTACATTTTCTACATATATTTTACCAGTAAAAGATTTACCACTTAAAGCATATTGATTTAAATCTAAATTATAATATCTACCAGTAACTTTCCATCTTACTGATTGTTCTGTACCTAAACTTTTTAATGTAGCTCCAGTTACTAATGTAACTTTTGCTCCTTTTGTGGAAGTAGCATTACTCCATCCTTTACTTGTATCAAAATTAAAATTAGTTTCTGTAGCAAAATGATTATTTCCATTCATACCATTTACTTCAATAGTTATTTCTTTAGTAGCACCAGTAGTAACTGGTACAGTTTTACCATATATATCACTATTTGTATTATATTCATAAACTAAATCATAAGAACATGTTGTTAAAAAGCCTTCAGCGCCTGTTAAAGTTATATCTACAAAACCAGTATCTTCTTTTGCAGCAACAGTATTATTTGCATTATACTGAGCCATTGAGGTATCAGGTACTTGTAAATTTAACTGAGTAGAATTTGCAATAAAAGATAAATTACCAGGACTTGTAGAATTAATATTAACTGCTACATTATTATTTAAATTTATATTAAATGTTCCTAAATATGCATAAGCTGCTCCAATTATTAAGATTATAAATAACACGCCTTGTATAATTAATATAGTATTACTTTTTTTATTTTTCATACTTAACTCTCCATTCATAAAAAATACATTTTGTACCTTACTATTAAATTCTATCATTATTTAGTTAAATATTCAATAAATAAAAAACTTCTTATAAATAAAAAAGAGCATTATGCTCTTCCTGAATATTTTCCATCTTTAGTAGAAACTAAAATCTTTTCTCCTTGATTAATAAATAAAGGAACTTTTACAGTATAACCTGTTTCAATTTTAGCATCTTTATTAGCGTTATTAGTGGTATTTCCTTTTACAGCTGGTTCAGTTTCAATAACTTCATATTCAACTTTTTCAGGAAGTGTAACACCAATAATTTCACCTTCATAAATATCAAGTGTTAAAGTTAAACCTTCTTTAATAAACTTAACATTATCTCCTAAAACTTTAGTAGGAACTTCAATTTGTTCATAAGTTTCATTATTCATAAATGTATAATTATCACCAGCAGCATATAAGAAACTTACTTCAGTTCTATCAATATGAGCTTTTTGAATCTTTAAGTTAGTATTATAAGTATCCTCAACTGTAGAACCTGTTCTTAAATTTTTAAGTTTAATTCTTACAAAGGCAGGACCTTTACCTGGCTTAACATGTTGAAATTCTTGAATAGTACATAAATTACCATCCATAATAATTGTCATACCATTTTTAATATCATTAATATTAATAAACATAATTTACCTCCTATTTCTTTTCTTTTGCTACAACATGTTTATGACAAGCTGCGCAGTATCTTTTAAGTTCTAATCTTTCAGGATTATTTTTCTTATTTTTACTTACTGGACGAAGTTCTTTACCACAATTAGTACATTTAATAGTAACTTCTTTTCTATTTTCATTTTTAGCCATAGTTATCCCTCCTTTTTCAAGTACGCTAATATTATAGCAAACTACTTACCACTTTTTCAAGTTTTTTAGAAAGATATTTATAATAAAAGGTTATATTTAATATAAAGTCATAAAAAAATCTCAAAATCTTGAGATTTTTTTTAAATGGTACCAATAATGTAGGGGTTTACAACCTTCTTTGTCGAACATTATATATGAATTAATCTACATCTATTTTAACACATACATTGTATTTTTTCCATTACCAATCATAATATATCCGGTCACTTTTCGGTCACTTTTCGGCCATCATATATTTTTAAGTAAAAAAACAAATCAATATTAACGATTTAATATTTTATAGTTATAATACAAATAGACTATATTCTGATGTTTCTTTGAGAAAAGCATTTTATAAATACTGTGAGCTTGCAAATGTATCCAAAACAAGATTATATGATTTAAGGCATACCTATGTAGCACTTATGATGGCTGATGGTTGGAAATTATATCACATATCAAAAACAATTGGACATAGCAATTACTTTATTACAGTTAACAAATATGGACATTTAGAAAATATAAATTAGAAAGCATCAGCAGAGACTACCAAATATTTATAATTGAAAATTACCACGAAATACATGAAAGCAATGGAAACTACCATAATTTTTGGAAATAAAAATATAAAAAAAATCCTAAATATATAGGACTTTTATTTATTCAATGGTGCCGACAGAGGGAGTCGAACCCCCAACCTACTGATTACAAGTCAGTTGCGCTACCAGTTACGCTATGTCGGCATTAATGGTGGGAGATATAGGACTCGAACCTATGACCCCCTGCTTGTAAGGCAGATGCTCTAACCAACTGAGCTAATCTCCCATTAACCTTTATCTTGCTGACAAATAAAATTATACTATATAATATCTGCACATGCAAGCAAAAATTAATCATTTTTTAAATTTTTTGTAATTTTTTTATAATAATAGTCCTTCGGACACAGCAAAAGGTATAAAATGATCCCTAATAGCCGAAGATAAATTATATTTTGTCTCACCTATTTTATAAAAATGATAGCCTATAATTTCTTCATTTGTAAAATATACTTTATCCATTTTCTTTTTACATATAAACATAGTCATAATAATATCGAGTTCTGGATCACTTGCGGCACTTTCTTTAAAACACATAAGTGGTTTTAAATCTTCTTCACTAATAGTAAAGCCATTATGAAACTCCTCTTTTACTTCTCTAATCGCAGCTTCAACTTCACTTTCACCCTCTTCTACACCACCACCAATTAAAGTCCATGTATTACTTTTACTACTTCTTACACTTCTTACTATTAAAAGTTTACCATCTTCTATAAAAGCAACTCCAACTACTTTTTTTACCTTTTTCAATTTTACCACCATATTAAGTATACTATTTTTTAATAGTTAAATAAACAAAAATTAATTTACTTTACAATAGTATTAACAAATTTATGTCTTATTTTGACATGTTTTGTCGAAGGTCTTGCAATCATAAATTTTATATGTATAATAACTACTCGAACGTGCAGGAACTGGCGTTGCCACCAATTTTCAGGGGGTTTGAAATAAATCAAAAATTCTGGAAGGAGGATGATGCTTATGTCTAAAGATAAGATAATTAAATTCGAGTTTTTATGCATACTATTTCTGATTTGTTTTTACAACCTAGATAAAATAGAAAACGCCGTTCAAGTTTTAGTAAAGTTATATGAGCTCATTAAAGCGTTTATTATAGCTTTGCTTACATGAATAGCGTTTTCTAATTTCTAAAAAAAGTTAGGTAACGCGAACTTCCTTCACGTTCACCTACTTATAATATAACATTTATTCATATATTTATGCAAGAGGTTTCACTTGCATTTTCTATGTTAAAATAAACATTCATTAAACTCTTTACATCTATCTAAAATTTTGATAATATCTTTTTGGACGTATGATATGAGGAAAGGAACCTTATGTCTAAACTTGATGAATACCAAATGAAAGTTGTAAATGAAACTGGACACTGTCTTGTTATCGCAGGACCTGGAAGTGGTAAAAGTACAACTATCTGTGAAAAAGTAAAAACCTTAATAGCAAATGGCACTAATGAAAGTGAAATACTTTTAATATCATTTACAAATAAAAGTGTTGATGATCTAAAGAAAAAACTAGGGAGTAATATCTTTATAACTACTTTTCATAGACTAGCAATTGATATTTTAAAATATAATAAAATTAATTATCAAATATGCTGTGATACTTTACTTGATTATATTATCGAAGAATATCTTATGACAATTAAAGATAAAGAAAAACTATGTAGATATTTAAATATTACAAAACTTGATAAAGGTAAAAATGAATATATTTCATTTAAAAAGTTAATTAAAACATTTATTAATTTATTCAAAACTAATAACCACGATATTGATAGTTTAAATAATATAGTTAAAGATTATCAAGATAAATATTTACTTAAAATTATTCTTGATATATTTTATCTTTATGAAGAAGAAAAAAATTCAACAAGTAGTCTAGATTTTGATGATTTAATAATTATTGCTACTAAAATATTAAATATAAAATATAATTATAAATATTTTAAATACATTATAATAGATGAATTTCAAGATACTTCATTAATTAGATTTAATCTTGCTAAAACAATAATTGATAATACTGGAGCAATTTTAACTGCAGTTGGTGATGATGCTCAAAGTATATATCATTTTTCAGGATGTGATTTATTTATCTTTTTAAATCTTCATAAATATATTAATAATTTAAAAGAGTTAAAACTTGTTAATACCTATCGTTTTAGTCAAGAACTTATTGATATAAGTGCTAGTTTTATTAATAAAAATCCTTTTCAACTTGATAAAAGTATGCATGGATTTACTCATATTAATAAACCTTTAGAAATTATATATTATTTAAATGCTAAGAAAAAATTCAAGAATTTACTTAATAAATTATCAGATAAAAAGATTCTTATTTTAGGAAGAAATCAAAAAGATATATATGAATATATTGATAAAGATTTTGAATATAATAATGGCATTTTAAAATATAATAATAAAGAATATAAATATCTAACTATTCATTCCGCTAAAGGGCTCGAAGAGGACTTCGTAATTCTTTTAAATGTATCAAACTCAACTTATGGCCTTCCAAATAAAATTGAAAATCATAATATTTTATCTTATGTATCTTCGAAAGAGGATGACTACCCTTTTGCCGAAGAAAGAAGAGTTTTCTTCGTAGCCATTACTAGATGCAAATTTAAAACTTATTTAATGGTACCAAAAAATAATCCTTCAATATTTATTGAAGAAATAAAAAAAGTCATTTAAAAAGAGGAATTACTCCTCCCCTAAAATGTTTAAATAAAATTTAGTAAATGTAAGTTGCATATATGGATATAACCAAATATATAAAATACCAAAAGTAAGTGTTCCAAGTATTGCCCAACCAATAAATGAAAGTCCTAATACAAAAGTATCTAATTTATGACCTTGCATTTTTTCTCATGAATATTTAAGTGTTTCAACAATACCAAGTTCAGGTTTCTTAATTAAAATTATTGGTACTAAACTATAAGATAATGTAAGTATTATTCCAGGAATAATGAAACAAATATAACCAAGCATTATAATTAAACCCATTAAAATAGTTACGCCTATAATTTTAACAAAATCGTGATAGTATTTAAATAAATCTTTTGCTTCAAAATTTTCATTTTCAATTAAACTTATAAAAAATGCCGTAGTACCAATTCCAAGTGGCATCATTAAAATTCCTAATAAAGAATCTAAAAAGTCAGCATCCATTTTATTAAATAAAATACTAAATACACATGTAGATGCTAAAGATATTCCTAAAGCAATTATAAGTATTTTCCAAATACTACCTAAATTACCAGAAAGTTTTTCCTTTGCAAAATTTTTAATCTCTACTCTATTCATCTAATCCTCCTACTAAAAATATATCATAAAGATTTAAAAAATACTATAAAATATTTTTAGAAAGTTCAATTATTTTATCAAAATCATCATCTATGGCAACAATATTTTTATGTAACTGCATGCAAGTTTGACATTTATAAATAATTTTATAAGTATCCTTAAACTTTTCAATCCCAATAGGTTTTAAAAGTCCTTTACAAGTATTTTCTCTATCACCAGGAAATATATCTACATGTTTACTATATAGGCAATATGGACAGTGATCTCTTGCACTATATCCTAGTTTTTTTACTACTTTACCACAGTTTTCACAAATAAAATTTTCATCAATCATTGTAAATCTTTTTTTCATATCTATAGTTTATCATAAATATATTTAAGTAGGAAGTGAAATATGTTTTTTAATTTAATTAATCTTGTAAAAGGATTACTATTTTTTACAGGAAGTTATTCAAATAATGTTTTTTTAGAACCGCTTACCCCTGAAGAAGAAGATAAATATGTTAAACTTATGCTCGAAGGAAATACTTCTGCTCGTAATAAACTTATAGAGCATAATTTAAGACTTGTAGCTCATATTGTAAAAAAATATACAAATAATAATAATGATATGACTGATGATTTAATATCTATTGGAACAATTGGTTTAATCAAAGGAATAGATACCTATAAAAATAATAAAAAAACTAAAATTACTACATATGCTGCAAGATGTATCCAAAATGAAATATTAATGCATTTTAGAGCAAATAAAAAAAGTAACAATGATGTTTATCTCGAAGATTCTATTGGTTATGATAAAGAAGGAAATGATGTAAATTTAATTGATGTATTAATTCAAAAAGATTTGGATTTAATTGATTATCTTACTAAAAAAGATAACATTAATGAACTTAAAAAATACTTGCAAATGCTTTCGCCTCGAGAAAAAGAAATTATTGTTAAAAGATATGGACTTAATAATCAAAAAGAAATGACCCAAAAAGGTATTGCAAAAGAATTGAAAATATCAAGAAGTTATGTATCAAGAATCGAAAAAAGAGCTCTTACCAAAATTTTAAAAGAATTTATTAAAAATAAGAAAACTTTGTAATTGATTTAGCACATCATTAATGATATAATTTTTATAGTAGGAGATAAGGATATGGAAACAATTTTTTATTATGTTAAAACTGGAAAAATATTAAGTAAAGATGAAGTTAGTGCTTTGATGAGTGGTTACGCTGCCCCAACAGGTACAATAGGAATTGTAAATAAAAGTCAAAGAGTTCAAATAACTGATGGTGTTATTCAAAATGTTAGTGATATAAAAGAAACATCCTCAATTATGAGTCAAGACAGTGTACTTGATGTATTTACAGAAATAGTTAATAAACATAGTCAAGATGTAAAAAAAGGTATATCTCCAAGAAGTGAGATAAGAAAAGATGAACTTGATAGAATGATACGTGAAGTAAGTGATAGAATTGAAAGACAAAAAAACAATCAAAAAGAAAAAGAGCTTGAAAAAAGACGAGAAAAAATAAGAAATATTCGCAAAAGAGAAAAAAATCTAAAACGTATTGCTATTGGAACTGTAATTGCAACGATGACTACAATAAGTGCTGTTGGTGTAAAATATATTACTAACTTCCAAAAAATATCTCATGATACAAATGAAATGCTAAATTCATATCACTGCTATATAAAAAATGATATTGATGCAGGAAAGACAATGGTAGCATTAAATGATTATAATGAACTTTATGGAAAACCTAATCCAGAATATAGTGAAATAACTAATGATAGTTATAATGCGTTAAAGGATATGCTTATATCAAATGGTTATACAGATGAAGAAGCAACAATATGTATTTCCTCAATTGTTCCAACTCATACTATACCAAATATCAGTGTAACTTCAACTACTCTTTCTGATAAGTTAGGTTTTGTACTTGACTATGAAGGTTTAAATTATACAAGGTAAGGAGATAAAAATGATAGAATTAAATACAATGGAATTTGATGGTAAAACTTATTTTGAAATAGAAACAATTACTCATAATAATAATACATACATTTATTATGGTAATGAAGAAGATACTTCCCTATTTAAAATATTTAAATTAGGAAATAATGATGAACTTATAGAATTATCCTATGATGAATTAAATGATGCATTTACTATATTTAATGAAAAACATAGAAACTAAAAAAACTGCAAAAAAGCAGTTTTTATTTTTTTAAAAAGAATCAATATTTACTTTAACTTTTGGCATTTTATGTAAAAAAGCATAAGCTTGAATAACAGTTCTAAGTGAAGTTGCTATTTTACCACCTTTACCAATAACTGATCCAAAATCATCATGATGAACAATTATTTCAATTATTGGATCTTCGCCTTCAGTTTCAAACATTTCAACTTTTACCATATCTGGATTTTTTACTATACTTTTAACTAAAAATGAAGTATATTCTTTTATATCCATAATTAATCCTTTTTAACGCTCTTCTTTGAAGTATTTTTACTTTCAGCATATTTTTTCATAATCCCTTGATTAGATAATATACTTCTTACTGTATCTGTAGGTATAGCTCCTTTAGAAAGCCAAGATAAAGCTTTTTCTTCATCAACTGTAACTACTTCTTTTCCTTTAATTGGATTATAAGTACCTACTGTTTCAATAAATCTACCATCTCTTGGACTACGAGAGTCAGCTGCTACAATACGATAAAATGGTTTTTGTTTAGAACCCATTCTTTTTAATCTTAATTTAACTGCCATAATTTTCTCCTTTCAATTACATTATTAATATAGCATACTTATTTTTAACTGTCAACCTTTTTTTGTTGACACTATTTAGTTAAAGAAAAGAGTATGAACTTTATTTTATTTATTCATACTCTTTTTTATTTTATCCAATTCTTCTTTGGATATTTGAACGAATTTTATTATATCTTCCTCTGGCATTTTATTTTTGATTAGACTTTTAATTGTTTCATTTTTGCCGTTATTAAAGCCAATAGACTTTCCTTTGCTAAAACCAATTTCCTCGCCTACAGTTTTAGCAAATTCTACCTTATCATAATAAAATATACTATCGATATTTTCTATCATTTTTTCCATTCTCCTTAATAAATCTTGTCCAAGTTCACTATTATTATATAAATCATAATATTTATCATTGTTATCCCGGGTAAATGCATAAAATATTTTCTTTATATCATCATCTTGTAAACTTGCAATTTCATTATATGTCATTTTATTCAAATATTCAAGATTATAGTCTACGACTATAGCATCCTCATATCTTACTTTTCCACTTAAGACATCTGTAAATAAAGATACTCCCATAAATTCACCATTATTCAAAGGATTTTCATTATTTATGTTTATTTGTAAAACCTTTTTAATTTTATTATTTTCACCAGGTTTTAACTGTCTTAAAAGTAGTGCCAAAACATATGACATATTTTTTACATTTACGGCTTTTGAGTATTCACTATTTCCTTCGATATTTATTAAATAATCACTAGTTTCATAAAGTAAATCAGTTTCTTTTTTCTTTAACGTTACTTTATCACTAACTAAATTATCTAAAACAGTGATATCACTATTCATAGGTAAATTTAAACTATTTAACGTTTTCATCACTACATAAAATAATAAATCATAATTATCTATAAATAGTTTTTTAAAAGCCAAATCTCTAATAAAACCAGATTTTGAATATAATTTGTCAAACTTTTTTATATTTAGTCCTTTCTAAACTCTGACTATTTAAATATAACAAATAATTTTATAATTTACAATATAAATTTTATATTTTATACCATCAAAAAAAGCCATTAAGGCTTACTTATTTTCTAAATAATCATCATTAAGATCATCGACATTAATATTAAGTTCATCATTATTTTCTTCATCATATACTTCTTCATAATCATCATAATCATCCTCAACTTGAATTTTTACTGTGGCATTACCTATTACATCAATACCTAGTTCCTTTTCAATTTTTAAATTAACAAGTTCTCCGATAATTTTAACATCTGTTACTGTAGGTTGTTTTAATGCATTAACAATTATTTCACTATTACTATCAATTTTACTATTATCTTTTATAGGAACATTTATAGCATCAGTATAAGAAAACTTTCTTGTTGTAACTGCTGTTTTAGTATCATTATCATATGAATACCATACATTTACATCAAATGAACCAGATACATTAACCTTTCCTAAATTATTAACTCCCCTGAAAGAATGATTTATTACCCAGCATCCAAGTATAGTATTTGGTTTTTCATCACACTCTATGTCATAGGAACTAATTACCTTTTTCTTACATTTTCCTATTATTGCCTTAGTAACGATTTCTTTAAAGTTTGACATTATATCACCTTCCTAATGTAATGTATGCAAAAACTGCCCAAAAGTTCACAAAAAAATCACTATAATTTATAGTGACTTTTTAACGTAAAAAATCCTTTAAACCGGTATTTTTATCGTTAAATCTTAATTTCTTTCTAGCTTTAATCTCAATTTGTCTTATTCTTTCTCTTGTAATACCATATTTTTTGCCAATTTCCTCGAGAGTATATTCTTTTCTATCTTCATTAAGTCCAAATCTTAACATTAATACTTCTTTTTCTCTATCAGTTAAATACTTATTCATAGCACTATTAACTATTAAAGAAAGTTCTTTATTCATAATATCTTCCTCAACAGTTGCATCTATATCAGGTACAACTTCACTTAAAAAGCCATCTTCATTATTAATTGGTGTTTCTAAAGAAGTACATGATGCATAATTATTTTCAAAATCATATATATCATTTTTACTTATACCAAGTTCTTTACTAATTATTTCAACACTTGGCATACATCTATATTTACTATAATACTCAGTTATAAATTTATTATATATACTTTTCTTAGAGTTAATTTGATGTGGTTTACGAATTAAATCTGTATTATAATTAAAACTTTTTAAAATAAATTGTTTTATCCAATAAGTAGCATAAGTTGAAAATCTATTACCCTTAGAAATATCAAATCTATTTATTGCCTTTATTAAACCAAAATTACCCTCTTGGATAATATCATTGAATTGCATTTTACTTACGTTATTAAAATGTCTTGATATTGAATAAACTAATCTAATATTTCTCTTAAAGAAATTATTTTTAGCTATTATATATTTTTTTAACAAAGTAAGTTCATATGAAATATTATCACTAATTTCAATATTATTAAAATTAAATTCATTAAATATTTTACAAAATTCTTCATAACTAGGTTTATTTATAAGTTTTAACATTGTTTTAATATATTGTAGTTCTCCTTTTAAAATGTTATCATCACCTAATTTATATGGTAAACTTTTTATCTCTTTTAAAAGTTCTAAATTATTTTCATAATCATTAGAAAAATATATAGATTTTAATATTTTAGCAATATTAACTTTTGGATATAAATTATCATTATTTTCACATATACTTAAAGCTTTTGCTTCATTTAAAATATTTCCATAATATATTTCTTCATTTTGATTCATAATACTAGTATTATCAGTTCCAAGACTATAAAACATATGATTTATTAAATCAGTTACACCAGATTCATTTTTTAAAGAACCATCATATATATTATCAAAATATGCTGAATATTTTTTTGCAAATATTAAAAAATCATTCTCTTGTAAATCACTACTCATTTTATCAAAATAAGTATTAATAATTTCTTTTCCATATTTTTCATATAAAGCAAATAATAATTTTTCATTAAACTTGTCAAAACTATTAACTAATTTTACAAATTTTTCATAAGATATTTTTTCCATACTTTCCCCCATAACGACAAATATATTAGCATACATAATAAAAAATATCAAGATTATATCAAAAACAAAAAAGAAGCTATTTTTTTAAGCTTCTTACATTAACATCAACTTTATCAATGCTCATTGGATAAAATCCATTAAAGTTACCAAGGAATCCCGCACTTTCTTGAAGTTTAGTTATTCCTCCATTGATAATCAAATGAATCTGATGACCATTAACAGTAATAGTTTTTGTACCTCTCGCATTATCCGGAAATAATGTTTTATTCGGAGCAATTATTCCTTTATTATTTGAAATTAAATCATCAACAATTGGAAATACCATACCATTATGCATATGACCACAAAAAACGAAATCGAATTCTTTTATATAAGATATAACTTTTGGATCAGTCATATATATTGGTGAATGTACTATTAATATTTTTACTTTCGAATTATCTAAATTACTTACATAATTTGTATATTTTTTTGCAAATTCAAGTTTATTAAGTAAATATTCTTTGCTTTCATTACCAGTTCCATTAAAATAATATTCATATGGAAGTTCTAAAGAAAATACTATAACTTTATCATCTTCATAATATGGTGCATAATGTGATACATAAACATTACTAATTGAATTAGCTTCTTTCCAATAACCTTCAGGAAAGTCATTTTTTCCTTGTTTAAAATCACAAGTAGTAAAATCATGTGACCCTAAATTAACAAAAGTCTTATACTTCTTTCCTAAACTTTCAAGCCATAAAAGTAGTTTTTCACTTTTTTCTTTATGTGTTTTTAGAAAATCTGTGCTATCAATAATATCTCCAGCTAAACAAAGATATTCTAATTTCTCTTTTGATAAATTTTCACTAATTAGTTCAAGTTTTCTATCATCAAATTTTTTGAAATAATGTAAATCTCCAAAAGTTTTAATATTTATATTATCCTTTTTTCCTAGCATCTCATAACTATGATTTTTAGTTTGTATTATTTTATCTATCATTCTAATCCCCCTTAACTACAGTAATTATACCATTTTTTCTAAAATACGTCAAATTAGTGTAAATAATATTCACTTGAAAGTTCCAAATTACCATCTATCTTTTTCATATAATCTATTGAAAATTTACCAACAACAGTATCATTTTCATAAATAGTTCCATTACTCGAAGATAATGATGGATAAGTAAATAGATATTTATCTTTATAAAAAGAAAAAGCATTATCTGAATATAAAAGTGGATACATAATATTTCTTTTATATACTCCATATATTAAATCATTACCTATATTTCCTATTATTTTATCATTTTCAATAGTTATAATTCCTTTTTCTCTATTAAAAACATAATCACCATTAAATCTAATTTTAAGTTCTATTTCAAATGTCATAATCTATCAATCATTTCTTTTAAAAATAAAGAAACTATATTAGAACTCCTTTCTAAAAATTTATCATAGGTCATTACATTTTGATTATTTGGTATATCAGAAATACTTCTTATAACGATAAAAGGAACTCCCGCTAAAAAAGAAGTTTGAGCTATACTTGCTCCTTCCATATCAACGCATAATGCATTAAATTTATTATGAATCTTTTCACTCATATGTTTATCTGTACAAAATATATCGCCAGAGGCTATTACTCCTTCATGAATATTTATATTTTCTATTAAAATATTTTTAGTAATATTAAGTAAATAATCATCACTATTTAAATAAACACCACAGTTAGGAATAAAGCCTTTTTCATGATCAAAAGCAGTTATATCAAAATCATGTTGTACAAGTTTTTCCCCCACTACTATATCCAGTACATTTAAGTTATTTGAAAGACCTCCAGCAACACCTACATTAATAATAAAATCTACATTCATATTATCAATCATAATTTGCGTGCACCTTGAGGCATTTACTTTACCTACTCCACATAATCCTAATATACAGTTTTTACTATCAATCAAAACTTCATAAAACTTTATACCAAACATTTCATATTCATTAATAACATCAGCATATTTTAAAGTTTCATTAATTTCCTCTTCCATTGCAAAAATTATTCCTATTTTCATAACACTTTTCCTTTCTAAAATATTTTATATAAAAATGTAAAGATTTTTCTTTACACTATATATTACCTCTTTTACTCCATTTTAGGTATTCATTATAAATATTTTTTAATAATATTAATACTTCATTAAGAGTTTTATAATTACAATTAAACACATTTTTGCTAGTTCTTTAGTTTTTTAAAAATTCCAAAAGTGATTCACTTGTTACTTTTACATTATTATTTCCAAGCATTTCTCCCTTTGAACATATAATATCATCAATTTAAACATTTGTCATCAAATTAAAAAACATTTCGCAAATTACATAGTTTGCGAAATGAGATTTATTTAGTGAGTCTAATTACTCTATCATATGAATAATTAATATCATTAATAGATTTAACATATTGCTTTAAAAAATCTATTTTATCTTGATTAGTTTTAAATATTAAATCTGCAAGTTCTAAAGCATCTTTTAAATAAAGTTCACTATAATCATAATCACTATCTATATTATCATTTGCCTTATTTACATAATATTCACAATCTACATTATTGTAGCTATCTTTTGCATAATTCATTAAAGATAAAAAGAAATTTAAATTATTTTGCCATATAACTTCATTTAAAGTCCCATTAGGGCATCTAAATTCTATAGTATTTCCTTCTTCCTTTTTACCAAACTGACAAACATTTGTAAAATTAAGTGATTTATATCTTTCTATTTTATTTATATACTTAAAAAACTTCAGTTCATATTTTGCATAATCGTCAGAACTTTCAAATATTTTTTCAAAAATAACTGATAAATCTCTAGCATTATATAACATGGAATCAGCATAATAATACAGTTCTTTTCTTCCAGCATTATGTTCGCCATAAGAAAATCTATAAATTACTTTCTCGTAAGCAAACCAAATTAAAAATAAAAGATAAATACTTCCCCAATTATTATATATTTGAGCACCAACATGAATATGTGCTGAAGCACTTTCATCTATAAAAGAATTTTTCCTTAAAAAATTGCAAACATTTTTTAACTGTTCAAAAGACTTTTCATTATTAGTAAGTATTGGTGATAATACCTCAATGCCATTATCTAATGAACTATCACCACAATAACTCCAAGAAGGATATTTACTTTGTATAAAATCCTTTATTAAGCCTGTTTTTGCATGTTCTGTTTCTATCTCAAGTCCAAATGAAATATTATCATCATTTATATTTAATTTCTTTTTATAGCTTATTAAATAATCTTCGAGTAAGAAAAATAAATGTCTTAAATCTTTAGAATCAAATTTACTCAAAATATCATTTTCATTTAAATGAATAAAACTATTTAATTTATCTTTCATAATGTTCTCCGGAAAGAAGTTCATAGTTTTCTACTCTACTTTTAAATATCTTTTCTAGTTTTACATATTCTTCATAATAATTTTCCTTTAATTTATTTAAAGCCATTTTATATCCTTTCATTTTAGAGTCATTATAAGCAAATCCACATAAACAAGAAATAAATACAGCAAGTATATAACAAACGTTTCTTACTATAGTAGCATCATTACTTTCCAAAACATAATTAAATTCATTTTTATCTGCATCATAAGTCATTAATTTATATTTATGATTATCAGTAATTTCCATAGTTTTTTCTTTACCTGAGGAAACTAAAATGCCTTCTTCAAATATATCTTCATTTTCATCACTCACCGTATAAAGTGATACCTCTCTTACATAGTAATCATTTTCTTTTACCCAAGTGCCATATATATAAAGCATTGGTTTAATAGATTGCTTTTTTTGATAGTATTCATAAACACTTTTAGTATTATCATCATAAGTAGTTGTTTCTTTATTTAAATATGCTTTTATATTATGTTTCATAAAGGGAACTCCAATAGTTAAAAAATATAAAGAGGAAATTGTTCCTGTAAATCCCACAAAAGGAGCAATTATTTTACATATAACTTTTGCTTTTTCTTTCCTATAATAATTCTTACCTTCACTTTTCTTTAACATATCATTTAATTTATCTAAATCATTTTTCATTTGCTCTAGCATTTCTTTTTCACTATTCATATAACCCACCTGTAGGAACTATTATACTCACAAAAAAATTTTATTGCAAGAAAAAATCGCTCTTCACAAAAGCGAAGAACGATTCATATTACATTCCTATCCTATATGGATCTACCTTACTTCCTGTTCCACTTACTACATATACATTAGATTTTAGATATAAAACTGGTCTAGCTGCATAACCGAAGTACGAAACGATCGCATACAGACCAGCGCCGTTGACGTAAAGAGGGTTCAAAGAAGTTGATGTCATTATCCACTCATTGCCATTTGTAAATAAATAATTATCTTTTGTATATCCTTGTGCACTACTATATGATAATGAGCCTGTATATCCACTTATTGCTAGTCCCCAGTCGCTTGCACTCATTAATCCTATTTTTGCTTGTTTACTTGTCTTTGTACTATTTTCTGTACCATACATTGTTGTTGCTGTTGATATTTCACTTGATCCTATACCCCAGTATACATTTTCTACCATGTTTCCATAATATTCACTTTCATTTATTCCGTTTACGCTATAATTACATTGTGTTACTGGGTTATTTGAACTATTGTAAAATGAATAACATGCGGATGTGCATGATGTTTTTTTTCCTAAATAACATGTATTTAAAAGTGTATATAAACTTTTATCTTCCCATACTGTTGTAATATCTGTATTAGTTTCTCTTACAAGTGCTCCAATAGAATCATTTCTTATTATTTTTACTCTATATTCTCCTGTTTCTGTAGATGAATTTACACTTACTGGTACGTATCCTATTATTCTCCATAATTCATCATTATACCATACATAATTATCTGGGTCAGCTCCCTGATATCTATATCCGTAAGTTGTCGGTGCTATTGTTGTATCATTTTTATTTTGTGCATTATTTGTTACTATATCACTTAAATTACTAGCATTTGAATTAAATGAAATATCACATGTTACTGTTCCCTTTATTTTTGTTATTTCTAGTTTCCATGTTTTAGGATTCCATACTCCTTTTCCATTTTCACAATTAACACTTACATTATATTTACCTTTTGTTGGAAAAGATGTTGCACTATTTCCATCTACTTTTAAGGCTATAATACTTCCATTATAATTAAATGTTTTAGTGCTTTTACTACTTATAACTATAAGTAATGTAAAACTTATTATTATAAATATACTACATATTATTATTTTTTTATTATATTTCATTTAATTTCCTTCTTTCTAATAAATTAATTAATTTATATTTTGTATAATAATATAAATAATTATTATTTTCATATTCTTTTTTTATTTCAATTTCTAAATTATTTAATACAATATAATTTATATTATTAAAATTTTTAATATTTTTATATATTAATTTATCTTCATAAAATGTATAATATTTATTATTTTTTTTAATTAATATTAAATAATATGGATAAATCTTTTTTAATACTTTATATCTTTCTTTCATATTTATTTTTATCTTTAGTGTCTATAGGAAAAATACGTATATTTTTCTGTCCATCTATTATTTTTAAAAGTTTTTACTTTTAAGGATAATTAATATTTCTTATGCTAACACTTTATATAGCCTTAACCATATAAATTCCAAACATAAGAAGTTCTAAAAAGCTGCATTCCCGTTGTACGAATTGTTCGTATTCAGACCACCGTTGTTGTTGACGTTAAGAGGGTTCGAAGAAGACTCCCCTTTTAAAATAATTACCCTAATATATTTAATAATATCTATTTATAATATGTTTTAATTTATCTTTATAAAAATAATCTTTTGTAGGTATATTTTCTATTAAATTATCAAGTATATTAATAAACTCTTTATATTTATTTATAATTAAAAATTCTCTTGAACTACTTAAATTCATTTTCTATTAAATTTATTATACTTCTTATTTTTCCATAGAACATTTATTTAATTTATCTATTACAAAATCTACTTTTTTCTTTTTATCTAAATTTTTAAATGACATATCTAAATATTTAGAATAAGTATTTATTTTACCATAGTCTTTTATTACAGAATCTTTATCTACATCTATAATTTGATAAGATATTTTAGCATCCTCCAAAGTATTAATAACTTTATTTATTGATGTATCAGGAAAACCTGATACATCACCTTTTAACACTTTATAACCAAATAAAGTATTCATAATATAAGCATCAATATTTTTGCATTGATAAAATTTGCCATGATTTTTATAAATTATTAAAAATGATTTGTCATCATGTTTTACATCATTAGATGTATAGCGCTTTACACTTTTATCTATACATTTTGATGTATCTACCCCCTCGACTTTACATCATTTTTACATTTATTAAACATTTTCAAATTTAACACTTCCTTTCTACTTTACATTGAAAATACAATGTTTATAATTTTCTAAAATCGGCTTCACATAGCGAAGCACGATTTTTTATTTTTTATATTCCTAGTGTATAAGGGTCAGTTTTACTTCCCATGCCTCCTGTTACATATACATTAGATTTTAGATATAAGACTGGCCTAGCCGCAAAACCGAAGTACGAACCGTTCGTACCCAGACCACCGCTGCCGGAGACGTTAACAGGTTTCGAAGAAGACGATGTCATTGTCCACTCATAGCCATTTGTAAATAAATAATTATCTTTTGTATATCCTTGTGCGTTACTATATGATAATGAGCCTGTATATCCACTTATTGCTAGTCCCCAGTCGCTTGCACTCATTAATCCTATTTTTGCTTGTTTACTTGTCTTTGTACTATTTTCTGTACCATACATTGTTGTTGCTGTTGATATTTCACTTGATCCTATACCCCAGTATACATTTTCTACCATGTTTCCATAATATTCACTTTCATTTATTCCGTTTACGCTATAATTACATTGTGTTACTGGGTTATTTGAACTATTGTAAAATGAATAACATGCGGATGTGCATGATGTTTTTTTTCCTAAATAACATGTATTTAAAAGTGTATATAAACTTTTATCTTCCCATACTGTTGTAATATCTGTATTAGTTTCTCTTACAAGTGCTCCAATAGAATCATTTCTTATTATTTTTACTCTATATTCTCCTGTTTCTGTAGATGAATTTACACTTACTGGTACGTATCCTATTATTCTCCATAATTCATCATTATACCATACATAATTATCTGGGTCAGCTCCCTGATATCTATATCCGTAAGTTGTCGGTGCTATTGTTGTATCATTTTTATTTTGTGCATTATTTGTTACTATAGTAGATAGTAGCTCACTAGTTGACGGTGTTTTTGGAGTTAAAGATAAATCACATTTTACTAAATCAGACCAATTAGATATAATTATACCATTTAATTTATTATCCCATACTGCACCATTTGTTCCACTGCAATTAGTTATGCTTTTTGTATATCCCCCTAAAAGATAACTTGGATTTGCAACATTTATTTTAATATCGTGAAGTTCTTCTTCATAATATAAATAAACACTACATCTATCAGAACCTAATGTTTGATAAGCAAGTTTATTACCCACTATTGAAACTTTACCACCATTTTCACATATTGTTTTTTCTTCATCAATATGATAATTTGTTAAATCATTTGGAATAGTATCTACTGAAGTATAACTTGTTTCTCCATTATTTTTAATTTTAAAAGCATAAGATTTTTTTATAATACTTTTATTATCATCTTTTCTTGGATATAAAAATATTGATAACAATATTGAAAGCAAACAAGATATAATCAAAATACCCTTTTTCTTATTTTTTTCCATAAATACGCCTTCCTTTTTTCTTAAATTATATACATTTAAGAAAATTTATCACTGTACTTTTGTACTTTACAAACTAATTTTACTATAAAAATTTATAAATTACTAGTGCTTTTAACGTATTTTCGTAGGTATTTTTTTTTATGTATAAGATATAGGAAAATACAAACTAGGTAAACACTGGAATTGAGTAAAATCTTAGTGTTTTTTTAATATCAAAAAAAATGATGAATTATTCATCACAAGTAGGACAAATTACTTCACCATTTTTAATAACTAATAGATCATTACATTTAGGACATTTATCACCTGTTGGTTTATACCAAGATGCATATTTACATTTAGGAAAATTATCACATCCGTAAAATTCTTTTCCCTTTTTAGTTTTTCTAACAATAATATTACCTTCACATTTTGGACATTTACAAATAATTTCTTTTTCTATTTGTTTATTTTCTTTTTTAATATATTTACAAGTTGGGTAATTAGAGCATGCTGTAAACTCACCGTACTTACCTTTTCTAATAACTAAAGGGCTACCACATTCTGGACATTTCTCACCAGTTTCTTCGGGTTTCTTCTTTTCCATATTTTTAAAGGCATTATCCACAAGAGGAGCAAAATTATCATAGAATTCTTTTAACATTTTTTTATAGTCCTCATTACCTTCGGCTATTTCATCTAAATCTTTTTCCATATTAGCGGTATATTTAACGTTAACAATACTTGAGAAAAATTCTTGTAATTTATCAGTGGTTTCAAAACCAACCTCTGTTGGAACAAACTTTTTATCTTCAAGGGTAACATATCCCCTATCTTTAATTGTGGAAATAATTGTTGCATAAGTTGAGGGCCTTCCTATACCAAGAGATTCAAGTTCTTTAATAAGAGAACTTTCTGTAAATCTTGCTGGTGGTTTTGTAAAGTGTTGAGTTTTAGTAATTGTATCAGATAAAATTATACCTGCTTTATAATTTTTAAAGTCTGGTAAAATTGTATCTTCTTGATCTTCATAATCACCATAAACTTTTAAATAACCATCAAATGTAAGAACACTACCAGTTGCTTTAAAACCATAATCATTATTATCAAGAAGTACAGTAGTCGAATTAAATTTAGCATCAGCCATTAATGAAGCAAGAGCTCTATAATAAATAATTCTATAAAGTTTATATTCATCAGGTGCTAAATACTTTTTAATTTTATCAGGTTCATAATTAATATTTGTGGGTCTAATACCTTCGTGAGCATCTTGAACATTTTCAGTCTTTTTGCCCTTTTTAACATAACCTACATAGTCTTTACCATACTTACTATTAATATAGGCAAAAGATGCAGAAGTAAATTCATCAGAAAGTCTTACACTATCAGTACGCATATAAGTGATAAGGCCATGAAATCCATCATCAAGTTCAATACCCTCATAAAGTTTTTGAGCAATTTTCATTGTCTTTGAGGCAGCAAACCCTAGTTTATTAGAGCAAGCCTGTTGAAGTGTTGAAGTTTTAAATACTTCTTTAGCACTTCTTTTCTTTTCTTTTTCTTCGACCTTTTTAATAGTAAATGTATTTGTTAAACTATCAAGTATTTTATCAGCTTCTTTTTCATTTGGAATTTCTATGTCTTTTTCTTTATAAGTTTCTAAATTTGCCTTAAAATCTTTGAAGTCAGCCTCAATAGTCCAATATTCTTTAGGAATAAATGCAAGTATTTCTCTTTCTCTATCAACAATAAGTTTTAAAGCAACAGATTGTACCCTACCCGCAGATTTACCAGCTGTTTTAGATTGCATAACTTTACTTAATCTAAAACCAATAATTCTATCTAAAAATCTACGAGCTTCTCCAGAATGAACTAAATTCATATCAATTCTTCGAGGATTTTTTAAAGCTTTTAAAACAACATCTTTAGTAATTTCATTAAAGACAATTCTATCATATTTTTCATCAGGTACTTTTAATTCATCATATAAATGCCAAGATATTGTTTCTCCCTCACGGTCTGGATCGGTTGCAAGATAAATATGATCTGCTTTTTCAATTAAATCTTTTAAATATTTAACATCTTTCTTTTTACCCTTAATTATTTCATAATTAGGTTTAAAATCATTTTCAATATCAATACCAAGCCCATATTTTCCAGAGGTTGCTAAATCTCTAATATGACCTTTCGAAGAAACTACAGTATAATCTCCTCCCAAATACTTTGATATTGTTTTACATTTTGCAGGGGACTCCACGATTATTATGTTTTTCATTTAACATTCTCCTTTTCATTTTCAATTTTTTCAAATAAGTAAGCAAAATAATTATTTTTAATTGCTGAACTACTCATATTCATTTTAGCATAAATTAATTCATTTATCTTCTTAATTTCATCATCCGAATATGTAAAGTCTGTAAAGTAAGTTATTTTACCAGTACTTGCATTAAAGTATGCATATTCATTTTTCCATGAATAATCATAGAACACTACTAAACTTTGATAATCCTCAGAAAATAAATCATTACCCATATAATATCTTGGATCATAATCTAAATCAAATAGATTAGCCATTGTAGGAAGAATATTAATATAACTTGTATATTCATCCATAGTTATTGTTTCTTTTAAAGAACTATCATAAATAACAAGTGGTACTTTTTCATTTTCATAATTATTTAAATCTCTATCTAATATTTCATTTAATATATTAAGATTTATTCCATAAGGATAATGATCTCCGAAAAGTACTATAATAGTATCATCTAAAAGATTTCTTTCTTGTAAACCATCAATAAGAACTCCTAAAGCATTATCAAGTTCAGTCATTTTTGAAAGATATCTTTTAAGTTCAAGTGAATAAGAAGTATCTTCAAATTTATCTAAATATTTATCTCCATATTCACTTTGTGATGCATAAGGTTGATGAGTTGTAACAGTTGTAATATAACTCATAAATTTACCATCAATATCATCAAGTTTTTCTAAATATTTTTCCATTAAAGTTACATCACTAGGCCAAGCTCCATAAACACTTGAATACTCCATATTTAACCTATTAACATCATAATAATTTTGACTACCCATATTTGGATGTATCTTTGTTCTTTCATAATAAGTATTATCATAGTCGTGAAAACTATTAGTCGTATAACCTTTATTATTAAATAAATTAAATATACTTTCTGGGTATGTATTATTTACATATAAATTTGAAGTACAATTATTATAAATTGAATAAAGTGATGTCATTGCACTAAATTCATTATTACCTGTTGCACAACTATTTCTCGGAGAATAATTATTTTCAAAGTAATAACTTGAACTTAAAAGTTTATGAAAATTTGGAAAATATTCTTCATTAATAATAATATCATTAACACTTTCCATCATAATTACTATCAAATTTTTATCTTTATATTTACCAGTATATTCATTTTTACTAGTTACCTTATTATTAATATAAAAATTATTCAATGAGTTTAATGTACTATTAGTTTCACTATTAATAATACTTTCCCATGTAGTATCATCGATATCTCTTTTATCTTTATCTGGATTATAAGCAATTACATCATTTTTATAAATATTTGTTTCAACATATTTACTTTTTAAATCTAGTAAGCCATATGAAATAATACCAAAGTCTTTTACCGCTAAACTAGGATTTGAGGTTCCTTCGAAAAGTTCTTTTAAAGAAAGTATTTGATATTTATCGTTATATTTATCGCTTAATGAATGATAATAAAATATTGAGGATAAGCAAAGCACTATAAGTAAAATGCAAGATACTATTTGATATTCATATCTATATTTCTTTTTTAAATGAAAATCATTTGGTTTTGTTTTAAGTCTTATACCATTAATAATAAAAACTAACATAAGAAGTATAAAAGGTAAAAATAAAGTTAGAAATACTGGTTTACAACTTTTAAGGAAATCCATTATGTAATCTTTTACAGCACCCGCTTGACTTACCGTATTAAAGGACATATAAACTCCTAAAAAGTTTAAGAAAAGCATTTGGGCAAATGAATAAATAGAAAAAATTAAAACGGTTATACTCGAAAAAACATAAGATACTTTTCTTGGAAATATTGAATATATTAAAGATAAAATAATACTAATTACATTAATACCTATAAAAGTTCTTAAAAAGGAAAAATTTAAAATATTTAAATTATTAATTAATCTAAAAATAACTTCGATTAAAAATCCTGAAGTAAGTAAAATTAAGTAATTATTTAGTATTTTATTTTTATTCATTATTTTCCTCCATAATTTTTTTAACTGGACCATATGTAGTCCTATAAATATCTAATATACCATATTTTTCTAATAATTCAAGATGTCTTTTTGTAGGATAACCTTTATGTTTTTTATATTCATACTGTGGATATATTTTATCATATTCATCCATTATATGATCTCTTGTTACTTTTGCAAGGACTGATGCAGCCGCTATAGTAATACTTTTAGCATCTCCCTTAATTATTCCTAAAGAGTTTTCTCTTCTTAAATCCATTGCATCTGTTATTATAAAATCTGGTTTAACTTTTAGATTATCCACTGCTGTATTCATACCAAGTCTTGATGCTTCCAAAATATTTATTTCATCTATTTTTTTATTATCAATTATACTTATACTATAACTGATAGCATCATTTTTTATAATTTCAAAATATTTTTCTCTTTGATTTTCTGTAAGTTTTTTTGAATCAGTTAACCCAGAAAGTTCATAGTTATGAGGAAGTATTACTGCTGCGGCAACCACTGGTCCGCATAAAGGTCCCCTTCCTGCTTCATCAGTACCTGCAATTAATTTATAACCCTTATTATATAATTCATTTTCAAAGTGATGATTATCTTTTATAAGGATTAAATCTTCAATTTTTCTTTTTAAAGTTTTATTTTCCTCTTTAGCAAAAAGTGATTCTAAAGATTCTACTTTAAAATTATGAACTAATTCAAAATTACAAGTTTTATTTATAACTTTAATAAATTCATTATCAATACTTTCACTACACATTAAAAATATATAATCACATTCTTTTATTATGCCGTAAATAGTAAGAGCAGTTTCACCTGTAATTATATATTTATCTTTATCTATATTTAAATCATTTAAAATATTAATTATCTGTCTTTTCTTCATCTAGTGTAATTCCTTTTATTTTTCCTCCAATAATATCATTATATAGTCTTTCACTAACTTTTGTAAAGTCTGTTTCGCCATTTTTTGTATATCCCCATTTTAAAGATAAATTATCAAATACCTCAATTGCATCAGTTTCTGATGTTTTATAAATATCTTTTAAAATGTTTGGATAACTTTTAAGATAAAAGTTAATTATGTACATACCAATATCAGATATATTTAATACTTCTTTTTTAATTGAACCAATAGTGGCCATATTATAAGCATGCTCAATATTATCAAGTTTTGGCCATAATATTCCCGGAGAATCTAAAAGTGTTATACCATATTTTGTAGGTAAAAAATTTAAGTTTTTAGTTACACCTGGTTTATTACCAACATTTTGAACTTTTTTACCAACCATATTATTAATTAAAGTTGATTTACCTACATTAGGAATACCTATTACTAAAGCTTTAATTTCTTTTTCTTTTAAGCCTTTACTTTTTCTTTTTTCTTGAATATATGAAGTGCATTTTTTAGTAATATCAAATAATTTCTTAAAATCTTTATTATTTTTTAAATCAAGAAGTATTACTTCATAACCAGACTTTTTATAAAACTCTACAAAATAATTTGTTTTCTTTTCATCACATAAATCTTTTTTAGTCATAACTAAAATTTTAGTTTTACCCTTTATAATTTCATTTATATCCTTTATCATCGTAGACACTGGACATCTTGCATCAACAACTACATAAACAATATCAATCAGATTAATATTTTCAAGTATTTGTCTTTTTGTTTTAGCCATATGTCCTGGATAATAGTTAATTTTTGTTATATTTTCATTCATTACTTTCACTTCCCTTTTCTATCATTTTTGTTTCTTTTAAATATTTACTATAAAATTCATCCATTGAAGAAATATATTTTTGATCTTGTATAACTCTAAATTTTTCCAATTCCAACTACTTCAATCATGCAATACTTACTCATTCGTACCTCCAATTAATTTTTGATCATCTAATTTCGTTATACCTATTATATTATTATCGCTTGCTAAAATAGTTATTTGTCTTTTTGCAGTTTCATTTAATTTTTCTAATCTATCTTTTTGACCAATATTATTTTCTATCATACTGGCATTTAATACCTCTAAATTAGATAAGACAACTAAATGTAAAATATCTGTATAATCTCTTATATTACCCTCCAATTTTGGATTATTTTCTCTCCACTCTTTTGCAGTCATTCCAAACAATGCTACATTTATTACATCTGCTTCGTTAGCATAAACAAAAACTTTTTGTTTATCTGTTAAAGTAGGAACTAAATTTTCTTTAATACTATCAGTATGTATTCTATAATTTGTTTTTGATAAGCTTCTTCTAAC
>ERZ827168.1510-NODE-1510-length-31528-cov-33.569155_pt1 | contig 31528 bp, 37 predicted proteins | sample MGYA00519868_ERZ827168 | MGnify/ENA primary metagenome ERZ827168 (study PRJEB31778, sample SAMEA3449271) | human gut metagenome | biome: human gut; feature: human-associated habitat; material: faeces | place: United Kingdom | collected 2010/2012 ...
AAGTTCATTACAAAATTCACTTTCTTCTATATTGAGAGGATCAAATATATTACTGTTGTTCTCTATGCAATTCTGTATATATGCAGAACTTAGCAACCAGAAATGCGTATCATCTTTACTATCATTCTTGAGTTTTACAGTTATTTGGTCATTAGAATTCACTATGATTCTTACAGGCTTTATATAGTATCTGTCTATACTAAGCTTGTGAGAAGTTGTATCTGAAGTGAACCAGTCTACATAATTTCCTATTTCATATTCATATCCTATTGGTTCATTTTGCCAATCCTTCAATGAGTATATATGTCCTGTATGATCGATGAATTCCATTGTCTAATAAGATGATATGTGCTTGAATTTTCTGATTGCTTCAACATGTTTGAACATGGTGATGAGTTGAATATCTATAAGTTGTAAGAAAGCTACTAATGTTGGGTTTCCTCTGAACAGAATAGGTGGAAGAACTCTTATCAGAATTCCATCCCTAGCATAGTCATATTTTTTCCTTCCAAGATTTGTTGATTTTTGATATCCTAGAAACTTGTAATCTAAACTTTGCTTTATGTCCATTTTTAAATAGTATTAGTATTTATGAAGTAATCAGCAGAATGGTTCTTCTGAATCCATTCATCTATTTTCTGCATTTCTTCATTGGCCATATCTCTCCATATACTGTAGTTTAAAGTAACTCCACCAGGCAACTTAAATTCAAAAGTACCAAGAATAGTAGCCATAGAACGTAAGCCAAGACAAACACAATATCTGAAGAAATAGTAGTTCTTGTACAAGTCTTGTATCTTAAGTCTCTTATATACATTGAGCATCAAATCAGAATGTCCAATAGCACCCAATACTACAAGTTCATTACTGTAAGCATTGTAATTATATGTAATTGGTGTATTAAAAATATAGTCAAAAGTATCAAGTTCATATAATGCAGCGGTAACATCGGTCAATGTATATCCACCACCAGACCCATAAACATCAGATAAGCTTCCACCAACCCCAGATGCTATAGCTGAATTGTTCAATATCATTCTTTCTAAAGAAAAGTCACCCATAACACCGTAAGACCAACTATCTGTTGCTTTGTATAATCCATTTACTGAAAGAATTTGTGGTGGCAACTTAGCAATCATATTAGCACCACATTTTGTAAACTCTCTGAATGGAAGACAATACCAACGTTCTTCTATCGCTCCATCACAATTTTCCCAGAAGTATTGAGCAGCTTGAAGAATCAATGGCGGAATAGCTGATGGTTGCATTGGTAAATTTATGGCACAAGTTTGTGTCAATTCTTGTATGATTCTTTGTATGAACTGATAATCTATTTGATCCTCTATTTTTTGTTTTTTCTTATTATATTCTTCCATAGAGATTTCTTTTTGTACTGGAGAACTGTTATTTATGTTTTGTATGCAACTCATTGAATTCAATCATTTAACTTATTTAAAAATTGTCATTTCATTAATTTACATTGTCTGTTAAATAAGATTAATGTTAAATTTCACTTCAGGGACGTTAAAAATGTTTAAGCTGATAAATTATACTTACATTCAATATTCCGCCAATCTCGTGACCCAGGCGCTATCCTGGAGAATTCTATGTTTATTTATATATTCTGTCTAATCTTAACAAATGTATTCTATATTAAAATCATTTTGAAATAGGTTTATCTAATTTACTATTTTGATACAAGATAAGTAAGTAATATAATGATTTTAATATTTAGAATAATTGAAAGAATATTAGATGAGTAACAATTCAAATCCATTAAATATAGCACAATACCTCAAGAAGGTTGCAGAAAGCTATTCTGGAAAGACAACAATGACTGATATTTATGAACAGTTTCGTTGTATGTCTAAAGAATATGAAGCATTCAATGAAGAAGATACGGATCAAGAAATATATTCTTCTATCAACTTTAAGGAATGTTCTAAAGAAGAGCAAGACAGATATCTTGATTCTGTACTTAGCATGGTATCGTGTTTGATTACTAATTCTATTTATGATAAAGTAGGTATTGTACAGTCATGGAAAGATATTTGGATGCTTACTCAGGATCCTATATATAAGAATGTTGAGAAAGCAAACAGAAAAGTAGTTTTTTCTGTTTCATCAAATAATCGACCTATTGGTGAAAAGTCATTCTCTATGTGGAATGGAATTCAGATTATAGATATTGATATTAAGAATAAGAAGATTGCAAATGAACTTAAATTAAAAATTTTTGAAGACCTTAACAAATATCATTGGTTTTTAGGAGTTGCTAAGTCGGCATCTGGAAAGTCACTTCATGTTTGGACAAAAATAACACCAATATCTTATACAGATGAAAACAAGAAAATTGAATATTTGTGTAACTTCAGGCATAAATACAGTTACTTGTATATTGTTCTGACTAAGTACATGAAAGAAATTGGATATACAAAGGATGATATATTTGATTGGCTGGATATGGCGATGGCAAAACCACAGCAAGGTATATTCATTACATCAGATAGTAAAGCATTATTGTCAACTAATTTCATAGACTTAAGACTTGATGCTAACTTTGAAACTGCATTTGATACAGGGCTTGAATCAATAGATTGGATATCACATCCCGACTTGAAGAACATCTTTGCTAAGTTGGAATGGTTCAATACAGAAAACAATCAGAAGAAAAGTGTAGATATAACTGCAGTTTCTGATATAAATGATGTTGATCCAAGTAAATGCATTCGTCGACATTATAAGCATGCACAACGTTGGCAACTTGCAAATACTCTTACTTCTCTTTATGGATATGATAAGGCATTACAGTATATGATTGCTATTTGTGATGGTACTGATTATAAAGAGCTTAAAGGAGATGTTAAGACAGCAAGCATACATGATAAACCAGTTTCTGTTTGGGCAATCAAACAGTTGAACAAATATCACGGATTCAACATTAAGATAGAAGATGACAATATCTATAAAGAAGAACAGAAGTCATTGACTACAAATGAAGAAGATGAAAAAATATTCAAGTCACCAACAGATGTATTGAATGATAAAGATGACAATTTAGTAAAGTTGCATTTGAATAAAGATCAGTATCTTTCTGATTTGAAGGATGATATTCTTAAGAATTTGAATCATATTACATTGTTGGAAGCCGGTGCTGGTTATGGAAAGACTGAAATGATTAAAGCATTCAAAGCTAAGACACTTCTGATACTTCCATTTACTTCAACAATAAAAGCAAAAGTAGAAACATCATCTGTAACATCAGATTGGCTTTATTACTATGGAAATAAGAAACCACAACTTGAAGATTTGCTGTCAAACAAATCAATGTCAATGACAATAGATAAGTTTTCAAGATTGAATGTCATGGAGCTTGATACTGCAGGATTTGAATATATAGTACTTGATGAGTCACATCTCATATTCACTTCTTCTTATCGAGATGTAATGGCTCCAACAATCCAGAGACTTGCTAATTGTAAAGCAAAAATAATCATGATGACCGGTACTCCTACTGGAGAAATGCTATTCTTTCCTGGTATCAAACATATTAAAGTTGAGAAAGATGACTACAGAGAGAAATCTTTTGAATTGAACATGTGCCCAACAAAAGTAGAACAGATGATTGAAATGGCTTATTCAATGGCAAAAGATATCAAAGATGGTAAGAAAATTCTATATCCAACAAATAAAGGAAATCTTTGGTATGAGCAGCTTACTGGATTGGTACAACAATATCTTGATGATATGAAGTTTGGAAGACAGATAAACTGTTTCTATTATAAGAAATCAAATTATGGTGAGGAATCTATGGATCTCATCAACTTTGACAAATCTATAGGAAATAATGATATTGTATTTTGTACAACGTATTTGTCAGTAGGTGTGGATATTTGTGATAAGTTCAGTTTCTCTGTTTATTTCAATGAACAATGGATTCCACAGGATATTGAACAGTTTGCAAACCGTCTTAGAAACAACAATTTGTATCTTAAGATGTTTCTTCCAAAGAAAGATTCTGTTGGAATGCCTATCAATTACTATTATACTCAACCATTAGATTTGAGTTTGAATCAAGGTGATTTGTTGTTAGCAAGGGATTTGATTAAGACATGTAATGATATGATAGAGAGAAATAATGAAGAATCAAAATACAATCCATTCATTCAATCATTGCTTTCTACTAACAAATATCTTAAGTATGATGAAAATCAATGCAAGTATTTTATTGATGAGACAACATATAAGTTGAGTGTGTTTGAAGACAGATATGCTACTTATATGAAACAACTTCCAATGATGATTGAAGGTCTTCAATATTACGGATATGTTACAAATGTAATTGACCATGAAAAGGAGATTTCAGAAGACAGATTGGAATTCATTGAAGATTATCTTAAATCATGCAGACACATGAGATTCAACCAGGTTACTGTTGAAACTTTGGATTTCTTGGATCATGTAAATGATGGAAACATTGATTTGTATCGAGAACTCATTTCTGGAAACTACAACATATTCAAAGATGATGAATATAGAGAGATGAGAGAAGACAATAACTTATATGTAAAGGATATTGAAATAATGGAAAGAAATGTTCCAATAGTATTGTCATTGTACAAAAACTACAACATAGATACTATTAAAGATATATATAAGTATTGCATTGACAAAAAGCAGAATAGAATAAATTTCAGTAAGTTAAACAGAATTAGAAAGTTTGTTTCAATAGAACAAAGCAGAAGAAAAAGAAGACTTGATTTTCCTATCTTGAGATTTGTAAAGGATGCTCAGAAATGGGCTGATGATACAATGAAATGCACAAGAGAAGAAATAGATGAATGGTTGAAGAGTTATGCATGTAAATATGCAAATTCTGTAAAGGATGTTGTAGTTGAAGATAAAGCATATCTTGAAAAAATTTATGATTTGACATGCAACTTATGGAAAATTGTAATTGACCAATCTAAACCAAAGAATGGAATTATCACAATAAGACCATTTGAAATGCTTTGGGATACTAAACAAGAAATAAATGAGATTTATCAGAACAACATTACTAAGCAGTTCTTCTTACAAGAACTTATAGAAAACATTAAGATAGAAGATGAAACAAAGAAAGAAGAAACATTAGAGGAATATGAATCTAAATTACCAGAAAATCTCCCACACACTTCAAAATACAAATTAGAGCAAATTGAAAGTCAATTGAAAAATGTTATCCATGATGGTTATGACTATAGTGATTATGCTTCAAAGGATGGAACAAATAAGAGATTTGTTGAGAAGATGGAGAATACTAATTCATTACGAGGTACAATCTTTGGACAGAATTTGAACAAATCTGAAGATACTTCTTACATGAAGAAAGTAGAAGAGAAAAATTTATTTGAGGATTGTCCATTTTAATTGAAATGGACACCTCTTATTACTATATTAATATCATGATTAGAGATTGTTATTATTGACAAAGAAATTAAAGAAAGAGAAAATCTCAATAAGAGAAAGAAACACGTATTTAAATTGTTAAAAATGGGAAAGACATTAAGAATTTGGAATGAGTTTGGTGAGACACCTAAAGTAAGTTTTAAGGCAGCTGGTCAGGATTTCTTTGTACCACGATTGAATGGTAAGACAGTAGATAAGAAACGCGCAGCATATTTTGCTTTTCAGAAATCATTTGATATTACTGAACCAGAGATTGCTGAGCTTTGTAATGAAACTACACGTATTTTGATGGAGAAGATTGGTGATGCCGTAAGAGCAGATGAGAATACACTTGATACTGTACATTTGTTCTTAGCATTAGATAGTGTAATGACTAGAAACAATCATAATACTAGATTAGAGAAGTTGGCGGATTTTTGTGACCATCGTCTTGTTTATGATAGGAAAGAAGATAGAGTAGGTCTTTGGCTGGATTTTGGAGATCAACTTAAGATCAATTCAGGTATTCATGAAGTATTGCCACATGACTATGCCGGTGTATTTTTGAATAAGTCTGGTAAAGGTAATGAAGGTTTTGATGTCCGCAGTCAGGTGGTTGACGAAGATTATACTGGATGCGTACATCTTTCTATTTCTTTTACAAAAGATAAGAAGAGTCCAATAGTATGGTGTGGTGACAAGGTTATTCAACAGCTTATTCTTCCTATTTGGCAGGTATCTGATATTGATGAACTTTCTGAGGATGAATATAGAGAGTTGATGAAAGATTCTGAACGTGGAGAAAATGGATTTGGATCACAAGATAATAAAAAGTAAATATAGGAATGGAAGATTTGAATAATCTTGATATTAATATGCAAGATATGAAAGATAAGATGAAGGAATTAGACAAATGTATTAGTATGATGTACCATACATATCATGAATGTCCAATTCCAGATGATGATAAGTTGCTAAACTGGTCATTCAATCTTATTAAGCACCTAGAAGCAGCTAAACCGTATATTGCGCAACATTGTACTATTAGAAATACTTATCATGATTTCAATATGCAATTAGTAAAGTATGTTATGCCAATATATGAAGTATTGCAAAGATGTTATGACAATATGCCATGTCACATGAATGGTTCTGAACATCATATTTATCTTTATAACCAATTAGAAAGTTTGAAAAAATTGCTTTTTGATAAAGATGAATGTAGATTGACTAAGAAAAAGAAATAAAATTGATTGCTGTTTCTGTTTTACAATTTTTAATTAAGATTAAGTAAAACAGAAACAGCAATTTATGTTATCATTTCCAAGTACTCTAAATAAAGGTGGTTCTCATCTCATTACACCACAGCAATCTAATTCTTTAAAGGATGTATTGAATAATTCATTAAGATCTGCATTTAATGCCGCAGTATCAAAAGCAACATCTGGACAAGGTTATGATACTGATGGTATAAGATATAATGAAGATAGGGACACTTCTTCACTAATAGATGATTTAGATTTCTCTTCACATCCAACAGTAAAATATGAATCAAATATGTTGGCACCTCCTGCTGGTAAAAACAATGAAACAAATAAGCAAGCAATCATTTGGACACCAACCCATATGAATAATGAGATATTTCAAGTGGTGAACAATTACAGATGTTTCTTATCCGGTATGCTTATAGAAACAGGAAATGATGGTGAAGTAAAAGGTTCTAATGGAAAGATGTATAAGACATATAACTTTAAAGGCGACTTGACACCATCATTATTCAACCCTTATCATGCTTTGCCAGTATATGGCATAATGGAAAATGTTCCTTTGATGGATGGTACATTTCTTTCTAAACATGACAGAAAAGAAATAGTTAATTTGGATGATTGCTCTATAAGAGAGTTGGTTAACCTCAGTTCTGTAAGAAAGTCTATACTTGGTAATGCAAGATATAAGTATGCAGATTTCATGTATTGTAAAGATCTTGGAAAAATTTCTAACAATCACATGATAACTTTACGTAAGTTTGCTATTCCTGTTGGTGACAATATATTCAGATCAACAGTTACAACAACAGCAGCTGAAGGTAAGCAAGACCCAATGTCTACTATTGGTGATGTTGGAAGAATGATTACTTGGTTTGATACTGATGACAATAAGCTTAGTGATATCATGTCTTATGAATATGAAGCTTCTTGGAAAAAGCTTGATGCCAAAATACAACAGTTGGATTCTCAAGAAGATGACGAAGGTAGAGGTATAGCTGGTAAAATCATAAACAACTTAAGTCCTGGTTATAACCTACAATCTGCACATGGTATCAATTCAGGTGGTTTGCTTGGTCAATTGATGAACAGTATGGGTATAGGTGCAAATACACATGAATATCAGCATAATGATGTTGCATTAGGTAGAAACTATGACAACAACAAAGTATATACTCCAAGAGATACAATTCAAGATACCCACATATATGAAGGTAAGCTTACGTTCAAACATGAATTTACTTTGAATTTCTCTTATAAGTTGAGAGCTTATGATAACATCAACCCTAAGTCTGCTTTCTTAGATTTGCTTGGTAACATCCTAACCGTCACATATAGAAAAGGAACATTCTGGGGAGGAAAGAGTGAAATATTAGGAGCTAAACCTAATAAAGCAGGATGGCAGAAATACAATAATATATTAGATGGATTGTCTAAAGCAGGTGGTGACTTATGGAAAAACATATTCCACCTTGAGGGTTCAAACACTGATACTATTGGTGGAGCATTAACCCAATTCAATGGTGCTCTTCTTGATATAGCTAAAGGTGCAGGATTTGATCCTGGGAAGATGGCAAATAATGCTTTGCAATCAGTTAAAGATTTCTTGTCTGGTAATATGACTACGGGTGAAGTTGTAAATAAAATTGGTTCTGCGGCTCAAAAGGGAGCTCAAAAGATGGCAGAGATGAATCTTGGTCAAGCAATGATGGGTTCTATAAAGAATAAATTAGGTCGTCCATCATTATATGCTTTTGACTCATTACTTACTGGTGCTAAAGTAGGTCTTTGGCATGTAACTATTGGTAATCCAAAAAACCCTATTGCAACATTTGGAAATTTGATAATGACAAATGCAAAAATAACTCATAGTGGTCCATTGGGATTTGATGATTTCCCAACAGACTTACATGTATCTGTAACATTAAAGCATGCTATGTCAAGGGATGCTACAGAAATATCTAAGATGTATACCAAGGGTCAGAATGGAATATACTTTTCATTATGTTCTCCTTTCAATACTATAGAATTTAATGATGAAGAAAAAGCTCGATCAAACATAAGTTTGGAAACCCCACCAGAAACACCTTCTAAAGTTCAAGTAAATAATACAACAAAACCACAAGAAAAACTTAAAGAAAATCAGAAAGATACAGATAATGAAAAGAAAGATGATAAAGATTTGATGGATGATGAGATAAATAATAGTAAAAAAGATAAACCTTTAGATTTGATTCCTGGTAAAGCAAATACAGCATTTGATAGTCCATCAACTACCCAATATACTAGATTTGCTTGGAGTGGTTGTGATACTGAAGAATTCATAACATCTAAAGATGAAATGCGTTAACCATTATTTCTATATTTTACTAGAATAAAAACATAGAATAAGACTGCAATAAAGAATGAAAAGAGTATTATATATTGGTTTGAATGGTTATGCCGGATCTGGAAAAGATACAGTTGCAAAGATGTTGTCACATATTTTGAATTATTCATTTTCAGATAAAGAAAGTGCATGGGATAGTTTCAAGAGAAATTTCAATCCAGAAGAAACAGCAACATTTCCTCCTGATAAGATGTATAATAAGTGTATGTGCATTGCTTTTGCTGACCAATTAAAGGAATTGTGTGCTAATATGTTCCAAGTAAATGTAGAATATTTCTATACATCAAAAGCTAATTCTTGGATATGTATCAATAAAGGATTTGAATTTACTAAAGAGAAACCAGATCCTAAGCATATTATAACAGCTGAAGATTATTATGTGAATACAAGCATGTACCAAGAATCTAATGATAAATTCTATATGTCATTAAGAGAAATTCTTGTTTATGTTGGTACTTATGTATTGCAGAATTCTATTTCTAAAAGAATATTTACAAATGTTGTAGAAAAGAAAATTAATCAAAGAACGAATCTTGAGTATGCCATTTGCACAGATGTACGATTCTTGCATGAATTTGATTTTATCAGAACACATCAGGGTATAATGATAAATATTGTCAGAAATGGAATTACACAATTGAACAATGTTGCTGAACATGATTTGGATGATGAAGAAAATTTTGATTTCACTATAGAAAACAATTCTGATTATGAATCTTTGTTCTATCAAGTTTGGGACATGATAAATGAAAATGTCAGATTTAAGAATATAACTATCAATTTATATTCTCATGATTGCTCTGATAATTTCATGGTTTTAGATGAGTTACCAGTTAAAGATACATATAGAAATCATGGGTATATTTGGTATCTTGTTTCAGAATATGGTGCTTCTAGAGTGGCACATGATAATGGACAGATAGTTTTTATTGATCCATCAGGTGGTCCAATGATAGAGGTTGGAACATTATTGAACCAATATTCTGATATAAGCAATATATTGAATGAATATCATAAAGTAAAGAAAATATGGTTTGATACTATTACGGGTCGACCGATGATAGAAACAGAAAAACCTTAAAAAGACTTTAGGTTTACAATGTGGAATATTTTTATTAAATTAAAGATATTCCACATTTCATTTATATATCATGTTTGAATTCTTCACTAAAATGATCGAGGAATTTGGTGGCCTAGGATTATCTATACTGGTCTTAGGTGGCTTGCTATATTTCTTGATATCTCGTTCTGATAAAAAATCAGAAAAGTCTATAGCAGATTTATCTGAAAACATATCTACTACATTAGCTAACCAAAATAAAGATTTGTTAAATACATTGACTTCATCAAATAATCAAATGCAAGCTAATCTGATAAATTTGATAGGAAAAACTATGAATCTTAGAGATCAGAATGTAGTAAAATTACATAATGCTAGTATGAACCATAGAATGGATATATCTGACAAAATGCAAAAGATGTTATTTGAAATGATGAATTTCTATCATGCTAGAAGATGCGGTGTAATGGAATTCCATAATAGTACAAGTAATTTGAATAATCTCAGTTTCTTATGGTATGATTTGTCTTATGAAAATATGCAAAGAAATGTTACACCTATATCAGGACAAGTAAAAAATCTTCAACTTTCAATACTTTCTCCTGTTATGGCAGACCTTATAAATAATGATGGTATTGTAGTATATAGAAGTTCTGAAATTAAAAAACTAGAACAAAGATCACCTGTATTGTATGACTATTTGAAAAACAAAATTAATGCTAGCAATATAATTTATGCAGGGCTTTATAGCTGTGACAATAATTTAATAGGAATTGTATTCTTGGAATATAATGACTTTTTCAAATATCCAGAAAATATAATAGATTTACATGATATCAAAGAAAGGGCTAGTGGAATATCACAGCTTCTTGAATTCAAAAGTATGGTTTGATGATTGCTTATGGGTTTACTTGATACATTAAAGACTTTGATAGAGGATACTTCAGAAAGTAAAAAACCTAAACAAACAAATAAGAACAAATCTTCTGATAGTACTGCTAAGTCAAATAAGGCTGAATTAGATAAAGTAAAGAAAGATGCATATAAACCTAATGGCATAGATCCATCCGTTAGTGAACCACAATGGGTATTAGCAGATGAAGAAGATGCAACCCATGAATTGATGAAAAATCTTACATGGGCTCGAAATCAACTTGGTAAAGAGATACTTGAATCATTTTTAGAGTATGATGAAAGAAACATTAAAGGTGGACATGAATATCATAATTTGCTAGAAGAAGAATTTGATGTCAATCAAGACCTTTCTTTAAAATATGATAATGAAGCTTATTGTGAAGAAGAGAAAAACTACCAAGAAAATAAAGTTGGGGCTACAAATTATGTGGATCCAGATAAATCCATAGGTGATCTTGTTGTTGAATGGATGAAGACTGGTCACTTCACTGGATCATTCGATTTAAGTTCTTTTGGTATGGATTTTTCTGGTGGTGTTGTTGGAAACTGGGACTTAGGAAAATCTATCAATCATTTAGTAAGTGCTTCTCATGAAAAGTCAACACACAGATGCGCTAGATATGTGAGAGAAGCTATAGAAGCAGGTGGGCTTTCTTTAGCAGGTCATCCAGAAAATGCCATAGAATATGTAAGGTTTTTACCAACAGTAGGATTTAGGCATATAAAGACTATAAAGTATGATAACCCATATAAGACTTATATGAGGGAAGCAATGCCTGGTGATATAGCAGTTATGGCGAACCCTAAAGGAGGACCTGGTCATATATGTATGTATACTGGTAAACAGTGGATATCAGATTTCAGACAACCAAGAGCTTGGGTATATGGAGGTCAATGTGGTCTTCTATATATATTTAGATATACGGCAATTACACAAGGAATGAAAATGGGAAATCTTTCAGCAGGAGCATCTGGTGTAAGTCAAGAAATGTTCAATGCAATATGTCATTTTGAAACTGGTCACAGTTATGGTTATCAAATGACACCTAAGGATTTGAATGGATATGGACATGACAAAGGACATAAGACTTATGGTTATGGTTTGTTAGTTCATCCAAATGGAAAATACATGGATCAAATAAAACCAAGGTGGACACAAAGAGAATTAGAAGCATTATATGTTACCCATGTTCAACAGTTCAGCTCTAAAGTCAGAAATTGGTCTAGTTCTCATGGTTTGCAATTAGCACAAAATCAGATAGATGCGTTGACTTGTGCTACATTTAATTTTGGACCTGGATTCTTAACACTATCTAGATATAAAGTATGTGCTTTAATAGCAAGTCATGCACCTATGCGGACTATTTGGTCTACTTGGTCAACATTGTCAGATCATAGAGGATTAGCTGGTTTGAAGAAACGTCGTAGATGGGAAGCAAATTGGTATATTGGAAAGAAAACACCTCTCCCATAAAATTTAGTTATATGCAATATTATGGATTTCAATAGTTGTATGCCTGCTCAGGAGGTATTGTTGACAATGGCTATTAATGATATGTCATCAATATCTATACTTGGGTGTGATGATGTAAAATATGGCACCTCTTGTTTAGAAGTGGCATGGAGTTATGATGGTATCAATTGGTCATGTTTTGCTTCTTATAATGATGCAGAAAGAATACTAGTTGATAGTCCATCTGATTTCTATATAAAGTTTAAAGTAAATGGTATTGTTAATGATGTAAAAGATGGTGATGAAAGTGTAGACTATACTACATCAATTGCCTCTGGCATCTCATCACCATCTTGTGAATCATCTAGTAAATACAATCCTTATGCTGGTCTTACTTCAGCTATAGCTTTGCAACAATCGTTGTCTGATAGTGTTGCTTGTATGATTGGTATACCTATATATTATTTCAAACTTAAACCTGATTCTGGTTCTAAAGATATCACATTTAAAGAGTATACTCTTATGAATGTAGAATCAGTAAAGCAGATAAAACTTATAGTAAATGAAGGTCAGATGCCAAGCAGCAAACCAGAATTTTCTGATTTTGGATTAGATTGGCAAACCGATTGGGAAACCGAGATAAGCAAGACAATGTTTGCTACGGCTTTTGGAATTACTGCACAACCAATGGAAGGTGATTTGATATATATTCCAATGATGAAGAGGATGTGGATGGTTAATGAATCTTATGAAGAAAAGAATGGTTCATTGATGTGGAACAATACCACATTTAAATTGTCATTAGTAAAATATCAAGAAAAGGGTTCTGTTGACTTGGGAGATTTTGATTCTACTATAGATAGCTTAGTAAAGACAAAGTATGAAGATTTATTTGGTGATAAAGAAGGATTAGATAGTGGAGAAGAAACAACAGAAGCACCAACGTATTCTGGAAATGGTATGTACCCTGTATATGAATCTGATTCTTGTAGAAAATATGTTACATCGGAAGGTACAAACTTTGTAGATACAAACATCTATCAAAAAGGAACATTGATAAGTGACAGATGTTACAAATTTGATCCATCATCATTATACAGGCTTAAGAATAAAATAGTATACCAAAGAAAATATTGTGGTGAAGAAGGTAGTACAAGCATTATTGTTGGTTTGAATGGAATGTATGAATATGATTCTGAACTCATAAAGATAGGCCATATCATATTGAGATTGAAGATGACAAACAGAAGAATCAAAGTAAGCTTAGATAATGTAGAAGATTGTTCTGTATATTTACCTAAGCAAGATTCTAATATAACTGACAATCATTATTTCATATATCTAAGATGGTCTAAATCTAGGAATGTAGTAGAATTAGGAGTTTCAAAATATTCTTATAATGAAAATATCCCTCTATATAAGCTACAACCAGCACATTACAAGTTTGACTTGAATAATTTGATAGCACATAAAGTAGCAAAATGGAATGTAGAAATGGTAGAAGATGAAAAGCAAGATGTAATGGTAAATGGTATACCTGGGACAGTTACTAACTTCAAGCTTTTTGATTCATATATAGATAATTTATCAGAATTACTGCAACAGTATCCTACAAACCAACATCTTATGGTAAATGATACAGCTAGAAAGATAATAGATATGCAAGGAAGTGCAAGTGCATAATTTTTTAAAAATTATTTGAAATTAAATTATTCTTTTCTATTTTATCTCTGAACAAAAAATAATGATTATGATGGAACAGTGTAATGATATGATAGGTGCAGTAACAGATAATTTTGGAAATACTGTAGTTCTGGGTGAACTTGTTGGTTTTCATAAGACAATTGCTGGAAACAAAGTATTTATCTATGGTAAATATGATTATTTTGAGGATGGTAAGCTGCATATCATCACCTTGGGATTCAAGATTGATTTGCTGCTCATCGATCCAGAAGAACTGAAAAAGAAGATAAAAGGAGAATATAGGATCAAAGAGAATTCTAAGTTTTATAAGGTAGTTAAGAAAACTGATTGATCCAATTTATATCATAAAATATTGAAATTAACTCATATTAAATACTATATTAAATTATAAATTTATTTCTAGTATATGAAACTTAAGCTAACACAACAAATTATCATAGGACAGAAGCATAAGAATTATGCTTCACTTGATAGATTGTGTTGGCTTTCTAAGAATCTTTACAATCAAACTTTGTATCAGATAAGACAGCAATATAGTAAAAACAAGACTTATCTTGGTTATTCTAAGCTATATAGACTGTTATATGATACAAAGCAACCAGACTATTTTGCTTTACCATACACTCAATGTAGCCAGCAAATACTACGTTTGGTGGATAAGACATATACTTCATTCTTCAAAGGAATAAAGTCAGCTAAGAACAAAGGAAAGAAAATCAGACTTCCTAAATATAAAGATAAAGAGAATGGAAGGTATGTATTTGTATATACAAGTCAATGTATCAAGGTAAAGGATGGTATTCTAAGACTTAAAGTGAACAAGACTGATTTCATTTACTTCAATTGTGACAAGGAAGATGTATGCCAAGTAAGAATAATACCTAAAGGAAATCATATAGTAGTAGAAGTAATATATCAAGTAGAATATGAACTGAAGAAAGATAATGGAAATTATGCTAGCATAGATCTTGGAATTGACAATATAGTTGCTTTAGCTTCTAACTCAGCTCAATCTGTTCTTTACAACGGAAAACCATTGAAAGCAATAAACCATTTTTACAACAAGAGAAAAGCTGAGTTGCAATCTAAGGTAAAGACTAAGTCAACTAAGAGAATAAAACGTTTGAATGGTAAGAGAAACAAAAAAGTAAAAGACTTTATGCATAAACTGAGTCATGCCATAGTATGTTACATGGAATCAAACAACATAAATACATTGATTGTAGGAAAGAATGTTGGTTGGAAAGACAGTACCAAGCTAGGACATGTTATAAATCAAAACTTTGTTTCAATACCATACAATATGCTAATACAGATGCTAGAATATAAGTGCAAGTTAAAAGGTATCACATTCATTGTAGTGAGTGAAGCATACACTTCAAAGTGTAGCTTTATGGACAATGAAAAGATTTGTAAGCACAAAGTATATGCTGGATCTAGGATAAGAAGAGGATTGTTTGTTACAAAGAATGGCCTTAGACTAAATGCAGATATAAATGGTGCTTTGAATATAATGGTACTAGGTTGTACTAAGATAAATGTAAAGCGTGATGCTCTAGTAATAGAGCCAGCGAATATGAGGTTTGTAGTGAACCCAATTAGATTGACTTTAAGCCAATAAAATGAAATTTTATTTGAAATTTATTTGTTTTATTCTATATTTTAGATGTTAAAATAAGTTAATATTAATAAAATACACTATTTTTAATCAAATATATTTTATATAGAATTTGAATGAGTAAAACTGGATGGAAAAAGGTTGATAAAGAAAACCCTGAATGGAATGACATTGATGCAATGTTGAATGAATCTGATCCAGTTTTGACTGATGATCCAGATGAAGAACTTGAAATGCCTAAGCTTGATCTTGACTTAGAGAAGGTAGAATCTGAATCTGCAACACAAGCTCAGTTCATAGTAGAACGTCTTTCAGGATATTATTTTGATGCAAAGTATGTTGATGAACATCCTTACATTACCTGTAAAATTGGGACAGAAATGCAAAGTATAAGGAGACTTCTCAAGATGCTCACAATAAATGAAAAAGCTCAAGATAGCATCATAATGGCCATAGCGTTGTCCATGTCAAAGTCAACATTATATCAGTCTCTTACATCATTACAGAATTCTACATTATCTATACAGAAGCAACTTGATGATGTTGTTACTAAACTAGAAGATATATTCCGAATGATGCAAGAGGAATGCCAAAAATCATTTGAAGAAAAAGATAAAGAAGATGATGGTAATGGTAAAATGGTAATAAAAGGTTCTAGAGAGTTTATTGAAGAAATGACAGCACGCTTAAATCAAAGAAAATACACAACCACAACTACTAACAAAACTAATGAAGGTCAAGCAACAGCTTGACCTTTTGTTTATTAATTTATATGCATGTCCAAATTTCTCTTATCTTATTGAATTCATTATAAGGAAGTGTCCAGTATCCATTTCGTCCATAACTTCTACCCCAACTGTTTCTGATAATGAAACCATTCTTATCATATCCAACAACAGCAACACAATGGCCTCCTTCTAACTCTGCCCCATTCCAAAAGTCATTTCTTGAACTATCGCATACAGGTAATGATATCAATACTGGGCCATTGCACAATATTGCTTGCTTCAATATTTGTTCACTTCCTATCATTGCAAAGTCATGTATCTTAATAGTTCCAACATTTGATTTGATACCGTGTGTTCTTGCTAATGATAATGCTTCTTTGATAGACATACCATTGTCATGATCCTTATCTGATCTTGCATTATATATTTGTTTCAAATCAATATTGTTGTCTTTCTTTGAAGTCTTCAACTTCATATCAGTAATCCAATTCAAGAAACATGCAAGAGCATGGGTAACACACATGTTTGTTGAACCTTGATCTGTTATAGGGGTGAGATAATTTACAAAGCTATATTCATTAGGAACATTGTTTGTCAAATTCTTAGTGATTTTCTTATCATGAGCATCAATTTTTGATGCATTGCAACCTAACATTCTCATGATTATTAATAAAGTATATAGTTAAAAATTAGATGAAAAGAAATCTTACACAAATGCAAGCTACAGTAATCACTTGGATATTGATGATTACTATGATATTGTCATTCTTCTTCATGTCTTGTAGTTCACCAAAGCAAGTTGACAATACAACAATGCAATATGAACTTGATACAATAGTTGACAGACATTTTATAGATAGTGTATGTATTACTGATACATTAGCAAGATATCCTGTAGAATGGATATACTCGCCAATGAGAGGATATGATACAAAGAAAGACATATCTACTTATGGATGGATGAAGTCAAGCAACTGGACATTTTATAGGATAATCAAATATGAAGATGACACATATAGATTGACTAAAAGGATTATAAGATAGTATATAAGCGAAGGATTCACCACGGAAGCGCCTGGGTCACACAGGGAGCGGAAAATATATTCAGAGTATAATTTATCAGCTTAAACAATTTTAATATCCCTGTGTGACTTTTTATTTAAATAAAATTTGAAATAACTCGAGATTGTTCTATTTTATATCCGAACAAAAAATAATAATTAATAACATCACTGAAGTGATATTAAGAACTGAAGTTATGAGTTATACATATAAATACGTACATTACGCAGTTACAGTAGATAACGTGATCTTCAATCTGAAGGATCCAAATAATCCTAAAGTGTTGCTTATCACTCGTAAGAATGAACCATTTAAAGGAAAGTTAGCACTTCCTGGTGGATTCTTGGATCCAGAAGACATATCTGCTATGTCTGGTGCTATCCGTGAACTTAAAGAAGAGACAAACTTGAGCTTGAGTTACATGATTCAGACTTGTACTCTTACTAAAGAAGGAAGAGATCCTCGAGAGAGATGCATTTCTATTGTATATGCAGGTACAGTACATGATGATTTTGAAGGTGTAATTAAAGCACAAGATGATGCATCAACAGTACAATGGGTATCATTAGTAGGTCTAAGAAAAGATGATTTAGCTTTTGACCATGCAACAGCTATCTGGAAGTCTATCCAAGAATTATTTGGTGAAGAATCAAATTGTATTTCATTGTTTGATATTAAAGAAAATCAATATCAACATACAAAAATGATTCTTGATACTATAAAATTCAATTTAGGCCAAACTTTTTTACCAATATTTTGAAATTTCATAAGATTGTTCTATATTAGATATGTTAATTTAATAATGAACATTTAAAAATTTTTATGATTATGATGAACAATTTCAACTTGAATGCTCCAACTTCTATCGATTTCCGTGTTGAACAGGTATATAATCAATTAGAGTATAACAGAAAGAATTTGATAAATGGTGCTCTCAAAAATGTAATGTATAAGATTATTCGTAAGATCGTTGATCTGAATTCATATATGAAACATTATGAGGTGAATTCAGATGATTACCTTTTGAAAGCAGATATATTGTTTAGATACATTACTGATCAGAAAGTTTTCTTAAATCAGTTAATAGATGTATTAGATAAGAATCATCATGACTATGACATTATGAAATATTGTGCCTTAGTTCTGAGTTCCACTGAGTACATTCTTGGAACTGATACTCTTGATGAACCAGAAGATTAAGGAAAGATAAGACTTATTTTAGTTATTTAAATTTAATTATTTTAATTGATTATGAAATATAGAAATGATTTAATAGGTAAAAAAGTTTTAATTATCTGTAATAGTATAGGTGACAATTATAAAAAGCTATATTGTTCTTATGTATTAGGAAAAATAACTGAATATGATCCTGTTACAAATAAGATTATGGTTATTAGAAATACTGAACATGTAGATTCACCTATTGAATTTAAAATTAATAATGATAATCGGTTCGCAACAAGAGAACCAAAAAATGATAATGAAACATGGTGGTATATTGCATTAGCTGATGATAAGGCTATACAATTGTTAAAAGGAAATTTATTAAAACAAAATAATAGAAGACCTGTGTATAAATCATACTATTTGTCAACTATTTGTTATGGTAAATACAAGTCTAAAAAAGAGTATTTAACATATCTATTAAATGAATTAAATAATAAATCTAAATAATGCTATGACAGTAAAAGAAACTTTAGATGTAATATCTGAAATGGTTGATTGTCAGATATTATATGGGTTTACATTCACCACAGTAAAATATTTACATACCGATGAAAATAATGTTATCTTATCTGATCTTGTCATGGGTGTTCGTGATTGGGTAAATAATGGACATGAAGATGCTACACCAGAAGAAGTAGAGAAAGAATGGAATATTGTTCCAGGTACTTTTGGGAATTTCATAGAGAATTTTCAAAAATTAAACTGGAAGGACATATTTATTTTTATTTAAATTTTATTTGTACATAAATGAAGACATTAGTAGAAATTCTTGAAGGAAAATCAATTAAGCTTTCTCAAGCATATAACAGATTAGCAGGTATGGATCCTAAGCAGAAACTTGGATTTTATGATGAGTACTCAGATCCTAAGAAAGAATATACTGTAGAAACATTCAGAAATGATCTTAGAGGTGTTATTGACATTGTTGGTGATGTTGATATCAATGAAATCACACATAAGGAAGCTAAGAAGTACCTTATTGATTTGATGAAATAAGTTAAACAAAATAAAGATTATTAAAATTATGAATAAAATGAATTTTAAATTGAGTGATGCCATTAGTAAGTTGGAAACCATGGAACAAAATGAAGTTCTTCCATTTGCTTCATTTGATGGATATCCAGAAACAGTTGAGTCATTTAAAACGAATCTTGAAGAAATAATGGATTTGGATGGAGATATTTCTATTACCGATATTGAAGGAGATGAAGCAATTGACTATCTCACTCAAATTTTAAATTAAAAATAAATATAGAATGTTTGATGTTTCTTAAGTTGCCAGAGAAAATATCTCAAACAAAAAGATCACATTATAACAAGAATAAACATAGTAAAATTGCGTTTTCTTCTAAAGAGGATGCAATTTTATTTTTATATAGACAAAAGAATGATGATTTAGAGCCATATTATTGTAATTATTGTAATAAGTGGCATGTAGGTCATAAATATAGGAAATATAAAAATCAAAATAAATAAAAAGAATGAGGAAGACTTAAGTCTTCCTCATTTTGTATTGCTTCTCAATATATCTTTTACTTTATTCAAAACTGTCTTATTAGGACAATCTTCTCCTGCTCTGTTCATATAGAATACAAGTCTTTTCATTGCTTGACCTTCTGAATCTGAAGCATCTAATAGTATTTGAGCTATTTCTCTAGGATTGTTTTTTGTAAACAATCCATCTGGTGGATCCCATTTACCTTCTACATCAGATAGCTTTTCATTTACAAATTCACTTAATTTTTTCATATTGTATTTTATTTAAATAAATCTTGTTCTTCAAAAGCAAGTGCTGTCTTAGCAGTCTTTTCTTTCTTTTTCTTTTCTTCTATCTTTGGTTTCTTTTTATAAACAAAGTCTACTATTCTTTGATCTATATGTACACAATCTTCCAAAGGAATTTCTTCTATATTATAAGACCATTTCTGTTCTTTATAAAGGTTACAACGGGCTAAACCCTGGAGATATATTTTATTAGATGCTATCTTAGGATCAAATTGATCTGTAACATCATATAGTTCATAAGCATCTTTCATATCTGACAATCCAAGTCCTCTACCAATAGATTGCATGTTGATTACTTGGGATTTGAATGATTCAAATAAGAAACCATGGCAAAGATTAGAAAGTGTAATACCCGTGCTCATGATGGAATACCCTGCGATCAGTATCACATTATTTTTATTCTTCATTACTTCTTTCACAATCTTTCTGTCTTTAGAACCACCTATTACATATAAGACTTCTCTATCAGGGTAAGCTTCTTTCACTCTTTCATAAACATATTTTATATATTCACGATGTTGTGCAAGAATCAATGTATTGTTAGGACAATCCTTAAGCTTTGCTATCAACCAATCTATTCTTCTTTCTTTAAAATGTACAGTCATCATTTCAACATGCAATGCATTAGTCTTAGTAGATTCCTGTATTACCATCTGAAGAAAATGCTTATATTGTAAATCTTGATACTGCTGCCACTGTTCATCAGTCATCTTGCTGGTATCCGGCTTCTTTTCTCCATATATCTTCCATTTAGCGTCAAGAATACCTTGTGGTAATTTTTTCTTATATGCAATTAAGAATTTTGGATCTGACAATGGTACATGATCCATCTTCTTTGGATTCTTCTTATTAGGTACTTCTTCAAATACTGACAAACAATATTCTGCACATTTAATCCAATCTTTAATAGATTGCCATTCATTCATATACTGCAATCTGCACTGTGTTATCTTAACATCAGAAATATAGCCACCATCTTGTAAGTCTTTTGGATTCAATTCTTGTATCTTAGGACCCAGCAATGCATTGATACAGTGTCTTTCTATAGTGAAATCTTTTGGTAAAGTACCTGTCATTCCAAATGCTATCTTTACATTTGACATGAATGGTTGACTTATAATATCCTTAATAGATTTAGCAGTAGCTCGGTGTGTTTCATCAACAAACACCATATCATATCCACATCTATCTATTCCATTACCATCAAAGAAATGTGGATTGTAACGTTTTGAATTCTTATCCAAGAAATTCACAAGTGTCTGGAATGTTGCAATTGTCAAGTCAGATGATTCAACCAACTTACCACCAGACCAAAGGCATTCACTATTGAAATAATCACCGTATTCTTTGAAGTCAGAATATCCTTGCTTAACTAAATCAATACTTGGTACAACCATCAATATTCTACGTACACCGAGATATTCTCTTGCATATCTCATCAATATCCATGAAATAAGGGTTTTTCCAGCCCTAGTTGCTAGGCAACTACAACTTCTTTTATATTTTAAAATGTTATATGCTGCTTTATATTGATAAGGTCTAGGTGTAAATTTACATCCCCATGTATCTACTATATTTTTAAATTCTTCAAAAGATAAATTAAATTCAGTTAAATATTTTTCTTTTTGTATTCCATCATATTCATAATTATTTTCTTTTAATATATTGCAAATCGTTTGTGTTAATCCAATACTTGCATACCAAACTTTCTGCCCAGATTTTTGAACATATTCATAAAGAAAATCTGAAGTATAAGGAGTACCCTGATATGACTTCAAATAGCATATTGGGTCTACTAAATTCATCTTTTCTTTAAGTTTTCCAATAGCTTTTAAATCATTATCATCATCTACCTTTAAAAATACATATTGATTAGCTTTATCTGAATATTTAAAATGTATCATAAAATTACTTTTTAAAATTACTTTCTAACCATTCTTCAACTGTAGGTCCTATATGACCCCATTTATTATCTATTTCTTTAAAGTCCTTGTCTAATTGTTCTTTTGTAGTTTCTTCAAAATATTTCTTAAGACTTTCTAATACTTTGCTCATGTTCATTTAATTTTTCTTTAATCAATTCTTCAAAACTTCTAAGTATATTGATATTGTCATGTACAAACCAAGTATGTACTTCAAATCTCAATTTAGATAGAAATTCAACATGATCCATTGTATTCTCATAATTCAGATTTCCAAAGTCATGTGTATCAACATAATTTGTAATGTAACTTACTGATCCCCCTACTATCTTACTTATAATGAAACCAACCGGATTCTCAAATATCTGACAATACCTAGTCAATTCATCTTTAGTAAATGATATTTGAAAAGATTCTGGCACATCAGTATCTTTATCCACAATCATCCATCCTATTACCATATTACCTACTTTGCAATCAACCATTGGATTTCTCATTACAAAATCTTCATGTTCCCATATTGGCAAATTATCTATTATTTTCATACATTTAAATTTTTAAATTCATTATAAATATAGTCAATAAATTCTTTTCCTTCATATAAATCCCAAACTTCTTTAAAATTTAAATTATTTCGCTTAGCACATTCTCTCTTTTCTGGATCTTTTAATGTCCAAATAGTAATTGCTTGACATTTTGGGCCATATCTTTCTTTATATCTTTCTACTAATACTTGGTCTGATATTGAATTTGGATTGTATGGATGTGTGTTATGAGTATAATAACCTTGCAACTCAATAAAATAATCTAATTCTGGTATATAGAAATCACAGTTATATGGGTACCTTAATTTATCCTTATATTGTCTTTTTACTGAAGGAAATTTTTCTTTAATATATAAATACAATTCTTCTTCTGGTTTAGAAGTATTAAATGTATGATTTCTTCTTTTAGATTCAATTATTTTTTCTTTAATTTCTTGTAATTGTGATGCATATTCTACCCCATATTTTTCTAAGCAAGTTTGTTTATATTTTATTTTAATTTCTTTTTGTTTTTCTTTGATTATTGTTTTAAAATCATCGGTTTTAGACCAAGAAGATACACCATATTTTTCTAAACAAGTTTGTTTATATTTATCAATATTTAAACAATAATTTCTATTATATTTTAATAAACAAGTATTTTTTACTTTACTGTTAAATTCATTTGTTTTTGAATAATTATCAACCCCATATTTTTCTAAACAAGTTTGTTTAGATTTTTCTTTTACTTTTAAAGATTGAAATGAATATTCCACACCATATTTTTCTAAACAAGTTTGTTTAGATTTTTCTTTTACAATATTTGATTTCATTGGATTATCTACTCCAAAATTTTTTATATATGATTCTTTGCATTTTAATCTAATTGCAGGTGATTCAATTGGAGACATCACTCCATATTTATTCAAACATGTTTCTTTAATTTTTTCTTGTATTTCTTTGGATTCAACAATATATTCTACACCATATTTATTCAAACATGTTTCTTTAATTTTTTCTTGTATTTTTTTAGATGCTCCAACATATTCTACTCCATATTTTTGTAAATTTGTTTTCTTTATTCTTTCTCTTATTTCTTTAGACCCAAAAATACATTTGCAACCATATTTTATTATATTTGTTTGCTCTAATTTTTCTTTAACTTTTTTTATCTTTTACTCTACACTTTATTGAACAGTGATTGTTGTATAAATGATTTTTTCTATTTAAATACTTTAGTTTTCCACCACATATTGGACATTTTGGTCTTATTTCAATATGATACTTTATTCTATTAAAAGCTTCATTTAAATTTTCTAGATAATCAAATCTATTTTCTAAATAGTATTTTATTAATGGATATTTAATATTTATTTTTCTTAATTTATTAGAATCAATATATCCGCATTTATTTGATAAAATTTTTAAAATGAGGTCATCATGATTTGTCATATAAACAAAAATAGGGAGATATTAATATCTCCCAAATTAATTTATTTTGAAGGATTACTAGTATTTGATTCACCTAATCCTAATTTTGATTGAAGAGTTGAATGTTCTTCTGAAAGCAAATAAGTTTTACTTTTTAAATGAAGGTATTGTTCACTATATGGCTTGGTAAACTCATTGAACTTCATGATCTTTACCCACTCATCATGACCTTCAAACTGAAGCTGACCCAGATTCATAAGGATTGTATCCAAAATTGGGTACGGAATTGTCTCAAGATCTGGATTGAATGCATCCCACAACTGAAGCATACCTTCAACATAACTGAACTGAAGCTTCTGCTTATTGATGAAGAAACGATAAACTTCTACAGCTTCCTTCAATGCTTCTTTATCAGCAACCTTAAACTCATACTTTGCAACCTTACGGTCATGCTTGTCAATTTCCTTAATGAGATCCTGCTCCATTGCAAGCAACTCTTCATTTGTCTTACCTTCAAGTGTCTTTACAAAGTCATTGTAAATTTGCTGATTCTTTTCTACTTCTGATAACTTTTTCTTACTCATAATAGTTTTTAATTTACGTAAATTTATAGCAATATTACTGCACATAGTGCGATAATTATATATAATATAGTTTGTTTCAAAACACGTTTCAACATATAGGTCATTTCTTTTCTGCTTACAACATCAATTACAATAAGATAATTGTCAGCATTCAATGGTCCTACATGCTTTATGTCGACATTAATATAATCATAAAGCTTGTTTATCTTGAACAGATTGTCAATCAAATTGAACTGTCTGTATACCCAATTCTTTACATATTCATTACTGTTTGTGTTGTCCCCATCAATTTCTATGATTGTATTGTTGAAGTCAATCTTTCCATCAATGTCAATATAAGGGTTTATTACACCATACAATCTTCCAATCCAATCTTTCTTTATAGATATCCTAAGATACTGCTTCAGAACTGTAAGAAATTCTTTACTATATAGAGTATCAGATATGTATGACATGTCAGTAATGTACCTGTATATTGATTGCACTAACATTACTAATCTCCAAGTTAGAGTATTTGATCCAATTTTCTTCAATATCCAACTTATACCATGTGATTTCTTGTAAATCATGATAAATTTCTCTATTTTTATCTAATAGGTGAATTAGGCAATTAAAAAATAAAATTTTTCATTTTTATTTGAAATTTTTCCTAATTGTTCTATATTCATCTCGTTAATAAAATATAGAACATAATCTTGATTAATTTCAAGCTATGTTTGAAATAAATTTAGAAATTCAAACTTAAAAAGTTCAAGAAAATATGAAGAAATTATCAGAATTTGTTGTAGAAGCTAAGTCACTTGATGTACAGAATGATACTTTGGATTTTATTCCATCTGCTAAGCTTAAGACATATCTTACTGCTGCAGATAAGTTTATTTCTGTTGAAGCGAAGGAAATCATCAATTGGTTGATTGTAAACAATGCTACATATATGAAGGAGATTGGTTCTCTTCAAGATTTTTATGGTAAAGGTAAGCCAAAAGATCCTAAGTTACAAGAGTTGTACAAGTGGATTGGAACACTTGCTAAAGCACATCGTCTTCTTGAGGTACCAGTATTTCAGACTGAAGAGCAATTCAGTGCAATTATCAAAAATGAGATTTCACCAGATGAGATATTGCTTGATTTGAAAACTAGAAAGGGTCGTGATGCTGTAGCTAAGAAGTATACTCCATTGGTTTGGAAGATTGCTCGTGGATTCAATGGAAAATCTAGCTTCTCTCTTGATGATTTGTTTGCTTTTGGTATGGAAGGTCTTACAATTGCAATGAATCAATATGGTAAGTCTTCTGAAGAGACTGCTAAGAAGCGTGGTGGAAAGAATGCTGAAGCAGAAGAGATGGCTGGAGAATTGAAAGATGAAATGAAGAAGCGTAAAGCATTCACTTTCTTGAGCTATGCTAGCTATTTGATTCGTATTGTTATCCTTGAAAACATTAAGAATGCTTCACATCTAGTACGTATTCCAGTTTCTGTTCAGAATAAAGAACGTAAAGATACAGGTAGAAATACAAAGCAGACTTCAATATCTGGTGAGTCACCTATCGGTGGTGGAGATGAAGGTAAGGGAATCTTTGATAAGGTTGATTCTAAAGAAGATGCAGATGCTTCACTCGATCAGCAAGATATTGCTAAGCTTTGGAAGATGATTGTTAAGATGCTTGAGAAGAAATTTACTGAAAAGCAACTTGATGTATTCTACAGTATGAATGGATTGTTTGGTCATGAGAAGCTTAAAGCAAAACAGATTATGGCTAAGTATGGTATGAAGAATCCATCTGAAGTTACTAATTCTAATTTCAAAGTTCTTCAGTACATTAAGAATACCCCAGAGTTGAATAAAGCATTTGCTGAGTTGTATTCTCTTTACAAGGAGTGTTTGAATGATGAAGATCAGAGAAATGCAGATCCATCAGTATTTCGTATAAATGATAATGATACTGCATATCGTGAGTAAGCTTATGAAATCATTAATAGTATCTAAAGTAAAAGAATATTCTTGCATTTCAACAATGCAAGATTTTCTTGATGCTTTAATAAAGAAAGATTCAAAGAAGTTTACAGTAGACAATCTTGTAAGCTCTATTGCATCTGATACTTTTGAATTTAATGATGGTAATCCAAAGTTCAAGAAATCTGAACAGATGGTAGAATATCTTAAGAAGAATTTGAATGAAAAGTTTGAGTTTAAGTATGAAGACAACTTTGGTAGTTTCATTTCATTATTCATATACTTCAAAAAGGTAGATGATAAAGATTGGTTTACATTCAAGATAGAGAAAATTGGATTTACATCAGCTGCTAAGAAATTCATAAAGAATTGTGAGTAAGATGAAAAGCTTATATGAATATTTGCTTGAAAGTAGCATTGAAAGATATACAATGAAGATTACTCTCAAGCAGTTTCTTGAAAAATATATGGAGTTGTCTAAACTTTCAAGAAACAAAGCCATATCGGAATTAGTATCTAATCTGAACATGTACAGTGATGGTGGACCTAATAAAGAAGATTGGATCACTTCAAGTCAAAGCAAAGAAATTTCATTTGATGCCCATACAGAAACAATAAGTGGAAAAGAATATCTGTATATAGAAATTCATGATTCTAGTTATGATACTATGAAGGTTGCATTCAATTTTAAAAAAGTTGACTTTGCAGAACAATTGTATGATTGGTTCAAAAATACTGGTAGAAAGCAATGATTAATCTTAAGAGCTATGTAGTCATGAAAGAAGAATTGGATGGTGATAACATTCAATGGAAATTTGACAATTGGTCTAAAGGAATAGAATTATCTTCATTAGATGCATTCATGAAAGAAGCACCAAAACAGAAAGATATAGATAGTTTTAAGAAACTGGTAGATGATAGTGGAATCAACTTCAATGCATTAACCGATATGATGAATGATGATGCAAAAGGATTACCAGACAACTATGACAATATCTATGTTCTTAAGAAAATTATAGACACTATAAATACATTAAATAAAGGAAAAAATGATTAACATTTCTGAATATCTAAACGAAAATCTTGATGAACTTGTTTTTGAGTTGAAAAATGAAACGTATTTGAATGCCGCTAAGAAAGCAAAGAAACTTGGTGATCCACGAGCAGAAAAGTTCTTGCAGGCGTTTAAAGACAATATTGATAAAGAATTGATGAATGCAGAAGGTCCAGATGATGAAGAAAAGAAATTCAACATCTACTATAATGCTGATAAGAAATCTATTGTAAGACTTAAAGCATTAGCTAAGAATAAGAGAGGTGGTGCATTCTTGAGAGATCTTAGTAGAGGTACAGCTCTTGAGATACAAAATGATGATTTACAATTCATTGCTAATGTTTATGTTGCATCTAATGAAGATGAAGACAGACAAATCTTCTTACGTCAATCTATCATATCAGAAGGTAACTGGAAAAAGATATCAAATAAATTTAGTAGAATAGCTGAAAAGATAAATGATTCAGAAGCAAAGAAGCCATTTACTTTTGTAGAAGTATTTACTAATACTGGTCGTGTAGAATTTTTCTATATTATAGATACAGATAATTTCATCCCAGTATATTTAATGCAAGAAGAAGGTGGTAGACATGATGATGATTGTTTAGATTATTTATCAGAAGATGATAAGCTTGCTATCAATGCTATCTGTAAGGCAATGAATCCAAACCATAAAGATTTATAAATATTGTTTATGAAACAATTAGTAGAATATATGAAGGAGAGCTTGGCAACGAACTCTCCTTTTGCTCTAAATGAAGATAGAGATCAGACCATCAGGTTGAATGACTTTGAAGCTATTTGGAAGGTAAAAGATCCAGAAAACCGAAAAGGTATTTTTGCAATAGAAGTACCAGAAGACTATACAGATGATGATATCAATCAATATATATCTGATTTGCTTCTCGAAAGCATGCCATCTGATGATGATTTAGCTAAAGAATATTTTGGTGCTAATGCTGATAATATTATAGATGCTAGATTTGAGTTTGAAAAGAAAGAAGATGCAAAAGATGGATTACATTGTACATTTGAATTTGACAAATCATTAGATGACAACTTTAAAGGAGAACAAGTTAACCTGAAGAAATATGCATTAGAAAATCTCAAATTCATTGTAGATTGGTCAGAGTTTGATGTTGCAAATACATCAGATGATGGATTGCTATATGACTTATGGGATATCTTCAAGAGAACAAAATCTAGCAATATTGTAAAATATATGGATGATAAGATAAAGTTGGAAATTGAAGAAAAAGATATGGTTTTTGATAATAATAAGAGTGAACTTATTAAAGACAAATGAAAATAAATTATAAATTATCTATTTTTAATTAAAATCATGGTATATAATATGATAGATAACAACGATATAATTTATTTGAAACAGTGCCTTTTAAAAATGTCAATACCATCTGGATTAGAAATAAGTAAAAACAAAATAAGAAATCCAAATAAATGGTTAACTAAAGAAGAATTAAAATTTATTAAAGATAAAATATATTGGGGTAGATCTTTAACTGAAATGCTTTATTGCATAAAACATGATATATTTGATATTCCATTATGTCCAACATGTGGAAAACTTATTTCTTTTGGTAAAGGATATAAGAAACATTGTTCAATTTCTTGTGCTCACAAAGATCCTGAAGTAATACAAAAAACAAAAGATACTTATGAAAAATTAGGAGGAAAGGAATATAAAAAGAAAATAAGACAAAAAAATATAGAAACGTGTTTAAAAAAATATGGAGTTGAAAATCCTTTACAATCAGATAAAATAAAACAAAAATCAAAGCAAACTTGTCTTAAAAGATATGGAGTAGAATATGTTTTACAAGATAAAAACATAAGAAAAAGAATACAGAATACTTGTTTAGAAAAATATGGTGCCATAACCCCGTGTAAAGCAGAAGAAGTAAAAGAAAAAATAAGACAAACATGTTTAGAAAAATATGGAGTGGAGTATTCTTTTCAATCAGAAGAAGTAAAAGAAAAATCAAAACGAACATGTTTAGAAAAATATGGTGTAGAATATGCTACACAGAATAGTGAAATAAAGAAAAAAATTAGAAATTCATTTATAAATAATTTTGGATATACTACGCCATTTGCTAAACCGGAAATAAAAGAAAAAATAAAAACATTGTTTATTAAAAAGTATGGTGTTGATAATGCTCTTGCGGCAAAAGAAGTTCAAGATAAAATAACATACACAATGGAAGCAAAATACGGTACTAGAGATATTTTGCATACAGAATATGGAATAAATAAAACAAAAGAAACATTATTAGAAAAATATGGTGTAGATAATATTTCGAAATATAGACCTTCACGAATAAAATATGAAAATACAATGATGGATAAATATGGTTCTAAAATATATTGTAAAAGTGAAGATTATATTAAACATAAAAATAAAATAATAGATAAAATATCTGAGACAAAAAGAAAAAATAATTCATTTAATGTTTCTAAACCTGAAGAGTTTATATATAATATCTTAAAAGAAAATTATAATGATGTAAAAAGAGAATATAATGAAGATCCTAGATATCCATGGCATTGTGATTTTTACATACCTAAAATAGATACATTTATAGAATTGCAAGGGTATTATACCCATGGTAAACATCCTTTTAATAAAAATTCTAAAGAAGATATTGATAGATTAAATAAATTAAAAATAAAATACAAAGATTATTATGAAAATAAAGGTAAATGGCCACAAATTATTTCGGTGTGGACAGAAAGTGATGTTTTAAAAAGAAATAAAGCTAAAGAAGAAAATTTAAAATATATTGAAATTTTTACTATAAAAGAGGAAGAAATTATACAAATATTAAAAAATGAAAAAATACTTAAATAAAAGAAACATATATATAACGTTATTTGCATTACTTTATGTATTATGTTCTGTTTGTTCTTTAATACATAGTTTTGCATTTTTTGGATTAGCAAATAATTTACCTATGTCAATAATGTTAGGTACATGTTTTGAAATAGGACAGTTTGCTGTATTGATGTCGTTATTGACGTCAAAGAAAAATGATGGAAAAATAATGCAATATATACTTCTGATAATTCTTACGATTGTACAAATTCTAGGAAATGTATTTTCTTCATTTAAATACTTAATGATTAATTCAGTTTCTGATCTTGAATACTTTAAGAAGCCAATTTTTATATTTACAGATTTACCAGATGATATTACTACTGTTATAGTTACCTGGATAATTGGGGCAATTTTGCCTTGTGTTTGTTTACTCCTTACATCAATGGTAAGTAATTACATTATGGACACGGATCCAGATGATAATAAAAATTTAATTGAAGAAGATAAAATACTAGAACCTACAAAGCAAGAAGAAATAAAAGAAGATAAGAAAGAAGAACCAGAACCAGAACCAGAACCAGAACCAGAAC
>ERZ827168.1515-NODE-1515-length-31489-cov-11.100496_pt1 | contig 31489 bp, 30 predicted proteins | sample MGYA00519868_ERZ827168 | MGnify/ENA primary metagenome ERZ827168 (study PRJEB31778, sample SAMEA3449271) | human gut metagenome | biome: human gut; feature: human-associated habitat; material: faeces | place: United Kingdom | collected 2010/2012 ...
GCTGCAGCTCCAGAAGCTGATCGTCGATCTGGCGGTGCTGGCGCTCGATGCGGCGCAGAAGGGGCGCGACCTCGTCGTAGGCGTTTGCATCGAGCGGGTGGTCCAGATCGATGGCGTTGAGCGGCTCGACGATGCGGCGGGCAAGGCGCCGGGCAAGAAGCGCGCTGAGAATTACGGCGGCAAGCGCAACAACCAGAACCGGCTGGAGCATGCCCAGAAGCAGCACCGCCAGTGTTTGGCGCAGAACGCTGATGCGAAGCACTGTGCCGTCCGGCAGGCGCTTGGTGGCACTCTTCGGCTCCCAGACCTGCTGGGTATCGGTAAAGATCTCGCAGAAAGTCGGGCCTTCTGCGGCAAGGGCGGCATCCACCACCTGTTTCATCTCAGCGTTGGAATGTGCGCAGGAATACGGGTAACCGAACGCTTCGGCAATTTTGCGGAACTCCGGGAAGGACAGATCCCCGCTCTCCGGCCCAATGCCGATCTTGCAATGGTCTTTGAACAGGTTGTTCTGGGTCAGGCGGATGGAGTGGTAGCCGTTATTGTTGATGAGGAAAATCTTGATCGGCAGCTTATTTGTCAGGATGGTCTGCAATTCCTGCAGGTTCATCATGATAGAGCCATCGCCTTCCAGGCAGATGGTGGTACGGCGGCCGCCTGCAATGCAAGTGCCAATGGCGGCGGGCAGGCCGTAACCCATGCTGGCAATGGCGCTGTTGTTGGCCATGCGGCTGCCTTTTTGGATGACATACGCCTGATTGCCCACCACGCAGCAGGCGCCGTTGGAAACTGCGGTCAGGCTGTTTTCCGGCAGGCCATGAGACGATTTTGGCGATCCACGGTTTACTGTGGCGGCGGCCGTTGTAACAGCCGAATTCTTTTTTTGCAACGCCACTCAAACGTTTGCTTTCGGCTAGTTTTTTCAGCTCGGTAATCAGGGTATCAAGTTCTGCTGCGGTCAGGTCTTTAACCTGTTCGATGATATTTTCCATTTCAGTCCTCCTGCCAGTGCTGGCGTGTTGTTGATCTATGAATATAATAATACCGCCATTGGCGGTATTAGTAAAGGGGTTTTTGTTATTTTTTAATTTTTTTTCTTATTTTAACATTTACTTCTGGCATAATAACATTCATATCAAATGTTTTATTTAATACATTAATAAATTCTTCTATTTTGTCAGTATCTTCATTTTTAATAATTAAATCTTTAACAATACCATCAACTATATATGTTTTTAACAAATCTTCTATTTGATGGTGTTTAATTGTTGTTTCAATATTGGAACAATTTACATTTAAACTATGTAAGATATGGCATAAACTTTCTAGAGATAATGTATACTCTATACTGTTAGCGTAATCATATATTTGAGGTATTATTCTTCTTAAATTGAATATGGATAAATAGTCAACATTACCATATCCATCACTGGCTATAAAATACTTTTCTCCATTAATTTCAATTATATGATATAAACAATCAGAATTATAATATGAATCTTCATTATGATATTTAGAACTTAGAAATATTCGCTCTTGAGGGCTTAAACTATCTCTAAATTCTTGAGTAGTAATAGTGTCATAGTATAAGTCATACAAAGAATTTACTATTTTTTGTAATTCTTTTTGAGTTAATAAAGGTTTATAACCCTTTAGTGTCTCTTTGGTCATAAATATTTTTAATTTTAGGTCATTTTTTACTTCATATTTTTTGTCATTCATTTGTTAGATATCCCCCTATAAAAGATATGTAATAGTTAGTGGTATTATTAATTGTAATAATACTAATACTACATATATTATATTAGTTAATTTCTTGTTATATATTAGTTTATCTAGTGAATTTACTAGTAATTTACTTAGGGCTACTGCTACTACTACTGAGTATATTGGGAAGATAAATCTAAGTATAACTAGAAATATGGCTATTATTATACCATAAATTATTTGGTTATTCAACAAAATTGGACTAGTTTTAGAGTCCATTGATACAAATATTAGGATAAATAATAAATCGCCAATACTAATATTAAATATTCCATAAAAATACCACATATTATTAAATAGCCCTATTATAGAGAACATAATAAATGCTGATAATAAGCATGATATAACAATACTTATTTTACTTTGATTTTTATAATATAGATATATTAAGATAATTACTAATAAAATTATAGAGGTATTATCATATACATTGCCTATTAAGTAATCTAGAACACTTCCAAACTTGCCCATTACTTCATTATAAGTACCTAAATAGTTTATTTTAGATAAGTTATATAATGGGTTATCTAAAGTTAGATTTGTTTTAGAAACAATATTCCAAATACTTGGTAAGATGATGGCTAATAAATTTGCATCAATATTTTTTATACTAATTGTTGTTAAAATAGATAGTACAATTGATAAGATAGTTAATATTAGAATATTAATACTAGGGTTTATAAATATTAATAAGATAATAGTTGGTATTAAGTTAGTACTAGTTAATAGTTTATTATTTTTTTTAATAAGTTTATTAATAGTTATAGTGGTAATTATACTAGCAATAATAGGTATTGTGTATGTTAATAAAGTACTAAATACAATAGTAATATCTTTAGTATTAGTATAATTAGTTAATCCATATTTGCAGAAATTAAATAATAAAACTACAATAAGACATTTTAATATATTGTTATTTAGTTTTGAAGTACTACTATCACTTGTTAAATATACTCCGTTTCTAACATTAAATTCGCGCATTATTTATTCTCCTTAGCTTTCTTTACAAATTCTTTAACATTTATCTTGGCTGGGCAAACATAACTACACATCCCACATTCGATACATTTATTAGCATGTAATTTTTCTAACACTCTTTGATTATTTACATTATGCATAATAACTACTGGTAAAATATTAACCGGGCAATTTTTTATGCATTTGCCGCACTTGATACATTCTGTTGGTGGTTCAATATTATTAGGAATAACAGTTATGCCACATAAATTTTTGGTAATTACTAATTCATCTGAGGGAAGGCTTTTTCCGGATAGAGGTCCTCCAGCAATGAATAAATAGTCTTTTTTCTTTTTAGTGTATCCTCCAAGGGATGATATTAATTCACTTGCCAATGTGCCTATTTTTACTTTAACATTTACTTTGTTAGCACATCCATCTCCGTTAATTGTAATTACTCTTTCTGTTAGTGGTCTATTATATTTTAATAATTCATATATAGCATATATTGTTTCAACGTTTTCAACAACAATATTTTTTTCAATAGGATATTTATTATATTCTACATTACATATTGTTTTAACTAAATATCTCTCCCAACCACTTGGATAAGCATCAGCAATACCATATAATTTGATGTTGGGATAACTATTTATATATTTTAAATATTTGTTAATTACTTTGTCATTATTTTCTTTAACTGCAATATAACACTTGCTAATTTTTAATATATCCATCATTGCATCAATAGTTTCTAATAGTTCTTCACATTTTTGATACATGACAGCATTGTCAGAGCTTAGATATGGTTCACATTCAATACCATTTACTATTAGATAATTAATATCATTTTTACTAGTATATTTTAAAATAGTTGGATAGTCATTACCACTTAGGCCTACTATACCTGAATTATTTAACATATAAAGAAATTCTTTTTTATTATATAGTGATATATTTCTTTTAGCACCTACTCTATCTTTATATTTTTCTTTATAGTCGTTTTCAATAACAAGGCATGGTACTTTTTTCCCCGTATCTATCATCATATCTTTAATGTCTACTAAATAACCACTTACTGATGAGTGAATAGGAAAATCTATTGTCGTATTAATGGCTACTACTTCACCTTTGTAAATATAATCTCCGATGTTAACAAGTGGTCGATAAGTTATTTGCATTTTACTTTCTAGAGGTATATATACAATTATTGGCTTTAAATAACTTTCTATTTTTTTAGTACAACTTATTTTACTACTATTTATATCTATCATAACTAACACCTAGTTTAATTATACATTATTTTTTGCTATAAATAAAGAATTATAATAAAAAGAAGAAAGCAATTTTTCTTCTTACTAATTGTTTTGTGATAAATCTTTTCTTGATAATCCCATTTTAATTTTCATAAATTCATATTTTTCTTTAGCTAATTCTCGTGATTTAGATATTCCGTTATCTAATATTTCATTAAATTCATCACTATTTAATATTTGGTTATATCTTTCTTGTATTTGTCTGATATGGTTAGATGTTATATCTGCTACAAACTTTTTAAATTCGCCATAACCTTTGCCGGCAAACTGTTCTTCTAATTCTTTTACTGTTTTACCACTTATTAATGAAGCGATATTTAATAAATTAGAAATACCTGGTTTATTTTCTTCATCATATTTTATAGTATTATCACTGTCTGTTGTTGCACGCATAATTTTTTTAGATATTTCTTCCGGAGAATCAAACATACTAATTACTCCTTGAGGATTTTCTTCAGATTTACTCATTTTTTTAGTTGGATCTTTTAAATCTTTTATTTTTGTACCACCAACACTTACTAAAGGCTCAGGTAGGGTAAATGTTTGTCCATACTTGTTGTTAAATCTTTCAGCGATATCTCTAGCTAATTCAACATGTTGTTTTTGATCGATTCCAACGGGGACATAGTCGGCATCTAAGTATAGAATATCTGCAGCCATTAATATTGGATAAGTCATTAAACCAATTGTAAAATTTTTATTTTGTTTACTCTTTTCTTTGAATTGGATCATTCTAGTGGCTTCGCCGTGATAAGTCGTACATTCTAATAACCATGAAATACATGGGATATATTCATTTTCTGATTGGATATAAATAGTATTTTTATTTGGATCTACACCACAAGCTATATACATAGCAATAAATCTTCTAATTCTATTATTTAATTCAGTTGGATCTTGAGGTATTGTTAAAGCATGTAAGTCTGCAACAAATAAGTATGATTCATAGTCATCTTGCATTTCAACCATTTGTTTTATAGCACCTAGATAATTTCCTAGGGTTAATTCACCAGTTGGTTTTAGTCCTGTTAATATTTTTTTCATTTATTTTCCTTCTTTCTTATTATTTATTTTATATTAGTATTAAAATAATAAGCACCATCGTTTTACTAGTTTTATCATACTTTTCACTCCTTGTTTAGTTAATTATATACTAATTTTAACATATTGTAAATAATTGTTATTTATAATTATACTTACTTATATTTAATAAAATGCTCATTCCAAGTAAACTACTTAATAAACTAGAGCCTCCATAAGATAAAAATGGTAAGGTAACACCAGTTGCCCTTTATAGTGTGGTAAAAAAATAAGGGGTTGCCTTTCGTATGTGGTATTTTTAATTCGTAATAGTGCTTGCAAGATAAGATAACACTTTAAATTTTAAATTAATTTTGACTTCTTTCTTATCACCATAATCATAAATAACAATGCTATCTATTAATCTTTTAATCAATGTTCTACTTGGTTCTTTCATACTTACATACTTTTCAACTAAATCCCTGCAACGAGTAAAATTCATTTCAGCTCGTTCATTTGATAAATCATTATATTTAGACTCTAATTTTTCTTTTTCTTTATTTAAGGCTTGAAACTTATCTTCATGCTCTTTTGATAATTCTTTAAATATTTCTAGTGATATATGACCTTCTAATTTGTCATTATATAAATTAGATATTGCATTCGTTTCTTTATCAATTTTTATTTGTATTGCATCAATATTATTTTTTAATTCCAATAAATCTTTATTATAGATATAAACTGAATCTTCTACTAGATTTCTAATATCATAATGTTTTATGAATTCTTCGCCGATTTCTTTTAAATAATTTATTACATCTCTTTCTAATAAATCATAGTTTAATCTATTAGGAGTACAACCAGATGCTTTTCCTTTTCTATTATAGTAATTACAGCTTGTATACTTTGTTTGAGTTTGAGTATGCCTTTTATGTGTAATACCTAAGGAACGACCACAATTACCACATATAAGCAGACCAGATAATAAATATTTATCAAAATCTCTTTCTTTTGGTGTAGTACGCCTTTTTTTTATAATTTCTTGTACTTTATCAAAATCTTCTTTACTTATAATAGGATCGTGTGTATTTTTAACTACAATGTATTCTTCTTTCTTTAATTTACGACATTTTTTGTTGTTATAACTTATTTTTTCGTGTGTATGTTGTACCATGTTACCAATATACATTTCATTAGTTAAAATATTTCTTAATGTAGAATGTTTCCAAATACCATTTCCGTTATTTTCCGTAACTTTCAAGCCTCTAGGTTCTTTTTTATATACTATTGGAATAGGAATTTGCTTTTCCGTTAATTTTCTAGCAATTACGCAAACACCATTACCATCAAGTGCTAGAGAAAATATTAATTTAACAATTTCACTTGTTTCAGGATTGATAATTAATCTATGATGATTGCTAGGATCTTTCATATAGCCATAGCAAGGAAATGAACCAATATAATCACCTTTTTCTTGTCTAACTCTAAATGAAGATTTCACTTTTTTAGATACATCTCTTAAATATAAATCATTAACACCTAATCTTAAGCCTAACATTGAATCACCAATTAACGAATCGTATGAATCGTTAATAGCAATATATCTAACATTATGTTCTAAAAAGAATTCCTCTATATATTTACCTGTACCATACATTTCACGGCCTAATCTTGATAAGTCCTTTGTAATGACACAATTTATTAGTCCATTTTCAATATCTTGTATCATTTCTACAAAAGCTGGCCTTTCAAAATTGCCACCAGAATAACCATCATCAACATATTCTTTAATAAGCTTTAAACCATTATGCTTTGCAAATGAACTGATTATCATTCTTTGACTTGATATTGAAGATGATTCGTCATTTTTTCCGATATCATCTTTTGAAAGTCTTAAATAATCTGCACATTTATAGATTTGATTTCCTATCATATATTCTTATTCCTCCTTTTTAATGATAGGGGTCTAAAATATCTACGATTGCATGGTACCATCATTTTTAGTTTTTTGCAACTCATCTAATACACCTCCAAATAGTAATTTTTTCTTATATAGTTCTTCTTTAAAAGTTCTATTAATAATTGTTTTCAAATCATCTCCATTTTCATTAAATACAAACTCCAGTTTTACAATTTTATTTCCGTACATTTTAATCATTAGATCACCCATTTTAAGAGTATGATTAAAATTTAAAATTATGTTATTAGAGTTAGACATTATTTTTGTTATTCCTTTCTAAAGTCAAATCTTTTTCTAATGGGTTTTTTAAATGAATTTCGATAGTAGATTTAGTGTTATTACCATTATCAATCCTAAAAGAAATAAGAATTAAAAATAATAACACTAAGAAAAAGTTGCAGGAGTAATAAAAGTAGATTAATCCAATTATTCTAAATATGAATTGGGAAAATTATATATTCATACCTATGCTTTAATAGAAGTGCGAAATACTATAAAGTTTCAATAGACTGGTTTTGTGGTAAAGCCAAAGAATTAGGAATTAAATAAATTTTCAGTTTTTATTAATTGGTTGTGTCTAGCAAAATTGTAATATTTTATTTTGTTTTTAATATTATTTTTTATAATTCAAAATAGACTATATTAATTTAAAATTCAATTAATATGATATATATCACGAGTATAAACTTTTTCATTATTTTTTAATTTGTCATCTACTCTATTTGCTAAAATAATATCTGCTTGTTCTTGAAAAATATCAAAATTATTTACAACTTCAAATCCATTAAGTGAATTGGTGTGTAATAAAGGCTCATAAATCATTATTCTTACTTTATTATTCTTTTTATGAATTTCATTTATAATATCTAATATTGCACTTTCTCTAAAATTACTAGAATCTTTTTTCATAGTTAATCTATATATACCAATAACACTAGGATTATGTTTTAATACGGACTCACTTATATATTTTTTTCGTGTCTCATTACTATTAATTATTGCACTGATTATATTTTCTGGAATGTTATTATAATTTGATTTTAATTGTTTTGTATCTTTAGGTAAACAATAACCAACATAGCCAAAAGATGGATTATTATAATAATTACCTATTCTATTATCTAATGATATACCATCAATAATATTTTTTGAATCCAAATTTTCAGATTCTGCAAAAGTATCAAGTTCATTGAAAAAAGCAATTCTTAATGCTAGATGTGTATTTGCAAACAATTTTACAGCTTCTGCTTCTGCTGATCTCATTACTCTAATCTCAACATCTTTTTTTAAAGATGCTTTTTTAATATTTTTGCAAATTCTACTCCTTTTAAAGTTTCACTACCAACAATTATTCTGCTGGGATATAAATTATCAAATAATGCTTTCCCTTCTCTTAAAAATTCTGGTGATAAAAGAATAGAATTAATTTTATATTTTTCTTTTATTTTATCTGTATAACCAACTGGAATAGTGCTTTTAATTACAATAGTTGAAGTTGAATTTGTTTTTAATATTTTTTGAATTATATCTTCTACTGATGTAGTATCAAACTCATTAGTTTTTTCATTATAATTAGTAGGAGTACATATTATGATATATTCGGAATCTTTAAATGCTAATTTATAATCACATGTAGCTTGCAAATTTAATTTTTTTGTTTTAAAAAATGTTTCTATTTCCTTATCCTTTATTGGAGATACCCTGTTATTTATTAAACTTATTTTAGTATTATCAATGTCATAAGCGAGCACTTTATTATCTTGACTTAATAGTGTAGTTAAAGATAATCTAACATAACCAACTCCTGCAACCGCTATTTTCATAAGTTACCTCTTTCAATTATTTTAAATTTCCATTAAATATTACCTCATTTTTATCAGAATAACATGATTCAATTATTTCTGTTTTTTCCCAATTATAATTTCTTATAATCTTCTCAAAATCTTTTACTTTATATTCTGGCATAGTAATAAGTGGTTTGGTAGTGTTTAAAAAAGTAAAAGACTTTAATAATAAATGTGTTCCTATTCCAATATTTCTGTACTCTTTCTCAACATAGATTGTGCATATTTTCTTTTCATCTTTTGAATTTTTTAAGAAAATAATTCCAATAGGGGTTTCATTGTCCAAGCAAAATATAATTTCTCGAACTTCTCCATCTAACTCTTTACAAAACTTTTCATGAAACCAATGATAATGATTAGGATAGTCGAGTTCTAATTCTTTTGTTATATTATATAGTTTTTCTAATAATTGTTGACCTTTTAAATCATCTCTTATTTTTGAATATTCATAGTATTTTAACATTTTTTCACCTAAATTCTTAGTTTAATTATATTATAAAAAAAAGAATTTGAAATCTTCCAAATTCTTTATAGCATATAAAATAATTTTATATATTAAATTTTAATATTTAAAGTTTTTCTTTGTTAATATTTTAGGATTATCTGCAACATAAGCATTTAAAGGTTCACAGCCAGTGCAATGACTTTTTCCATTCTCCTTTAACCACTTTGCCATTATATCAGCTTTTTTATATTTATCATTTTCACTAGAATAATCTGTTTCAATTTGGTTAATTCTGTGAGCCACACAATTGCATGGAACTACCAAATCTTTATCAGGAATATAAAATCTTACATAATCAACTAAATTACATTTGTTTGTTGGATTTATTCTAAATTGATTGTTAAATGTTTTACTTATTTCTTCATCAGTTTCTCCAGCCCATGCTTTAGAATACCCCAACAAGTCAACAGAACTATGTTTATCTACATTATTTAAAAATTCATTATATTTTTCTTTGTAAAATTCTATATCTCTAGGATTCCATAAGGTATCTGGACTATCTGTTGGTCTAATTGGAATTATAGACCACGAATTAAAATGTAATTCATCTAACATATTGTATAAATCTACCATATCTGCAATATTATATGGACTAACAACAGTATTAGCTCTTAACATAATATTTGGATTTAGTTCACGCATTATCTTAATACCTTGTTTTATTCTATCAAGTCCATTTTTTAAGTCTCTTAATTTATCATGTATTTCTGACTTACTTCCATCTATACTAATTATTACTTGATCTAATCCTGCTTCAACTAATTTTTGACCAAAATTAGGTAACAAGTATCCATTTGTTATAATTGATGTTTGATAACCTGCATCATGACTTTTTTTTATGTAATTAATAATGTTTTTATGCAACAAAGGCTCACCACCAGTAAATCTAATAAGATTATATGTTCCTTTGTTATTCATATATTGAATAAGTGAATCAAATTGTTTGTCCGTAATATTATATAAACCATGCTGATGTGCAAAATAACACATAAAGCAACCAGCATTACAATTTTCTGACAATCTAACAAACATAACGGTTGGATTCATTTTTATCTAGTTCTCCCTTTTGTTAATGATAATTGTTTTTCTTTTGTTTCACGATAATCATCATAATTTCCTAAATATTCTTTAATTTCTTTATCTTCTATATATAGAATTTTCTCTGCTATTTCATTAATAAAATATCTATCGTGTGATATAAATAAAATAGTGCCAGGATACTCTTTTAATGCTTCTTCTAAAACTTCTTGTGTTGTGATATCAATATGATTAGTAGGCTCATCCATAATTAACAAATTAACATTTTTCTGCATTAATTCAAATAATTTTAAACGAACTTTTTCTCCACCTGATAGAGTCCCAACACGTTTAAATACGTTTTCTCCATTAAACATAAATTTTGCAAGTGATGCTCTTAAATGAGTTTCACTACCATAATAACTCTTTCTAGCGACATCTAAAATAGTTGCATTATCATCTTCGAATGTTATTGTTTGAGGAATATACCCTATTGAAACATTACTACCAATTCTAACATGGCTATCATCTTGTTCATTTTCATATAAATTCATTATGTACTTAATCAAAGTTGATTTTCCACTACCATTTTTTCCCATTAAACAAGTTCTATCTTTAAATGCAACATCAAATGATACTTGATCTAATAAGTCTTTATCAGCAACAGTCAAATCAAAATCTCGTACCATTAAAACTTGTTTACCTGACCTGTCAGTCATTTGAAAATTAAGTGGTATTTCTTTTGCCGTTTCAGGTTTATCTAAAAGTTCAATTTTATCTAATCTCTTTTGAATGCTTGCGGCTCTTTTAAAAAATGATTCCCCACCAGGATAAGCTAATTTACCAAATTCTTGTAATTGTTTTATTTTTCTTTTCATAGCTTCAATCATTTTTTGTTGATCTTTATATTGCTCAAATTCTGCTAAAGTTCTTCTCTCATTTTCTTCTAAATAATATGAATAATTTCCAAAGAAAATTTCTGATTTTCCTCTTTCAATTAATACAATTTTTGAAACTACTTTATCAAGAAAATATCTGTCATGTGAGCACAATATAATTGTACCAGTATAACTTTTTAAATAAGACTCTAACCATTCTAAAGTGTCAATATCTAAATTGTTAGTAGGCTCATCTAGCAACAAAATATCTGGATTAGATAACATTATAGATGCTAAATTTACTATCGTTTTTTCTCCACCTGATAATGTATTGAATTTCCTATTTAACATATTTTCATCAATTCTAAATTTATTACACAATTCACTTATTTTAGAATCAATGGTATAACCATCTAAGTCCATAAATCTATTTTGTAATTTTCCATAAAGATCTAATATTCTTTCTAACTCATTCGAATCTACAACTGCCATTTGTTTTTCTATCTCTTTCATGTGAGCTTCAATTTCAAAAACATCTTTGAAATCTCTAGTCAAGATATCCCTCACAGTACACTCATCATCTACTACTGGTGGCATTTGTGATAGTAAACGTACATTAGCACCTTTTCTAATACTAATACTACCACTATCAAGCCCTTCTTCTTTAGTAATTAGTTTAAATAAAGTTGTTTTACCACAACCATTAGGTCCTATTAAACCAATTTTTTCTCCTGATGTTACATCTAAAACAAAGCCATCTAATACATTTTTAAAACCATAATTCTTTTTAGCATTAGCTATTGAAATATCCATCATTTTACTTCAACTCCTTATCTACATTATTAAACATTGCTCTTAAATCATCTATACTATATTTTAAGAAATAATCGTTTAATTCTTCGTCGCTGCGTTCTGTTAATACAGTATCATTATCAATGGTCGATATAACACTATTTAATGGATAACCCCACATTTCAACAGTATCTAATTTTTTTCTAACAATGTATGGTATCTTATTATAGCACAAAAACTCTTTTTTATCATTAGAAATAAGAAAATAAGCTCTAGTTATATAAATAGTACTACCAATTTTTATTTTATCGCCAACTACTATATCATATAAGTGATCTTTTACTGTTACATATTCTTTACCATCTATTATAATTCCATCATCAATTCCTAGAATATAATCGAAATCTTCTTTTATTTGTTCTTCAGCATTTTCTGCTTTAGATTTTGCTCTTTCAATATTAGTACCAATCTCATCTTTATCAACAAAATAATCATAATTATTTAAATTTTTAATCAAAATATTATTTCCTAATATTGAATAAAGCATTCTTGAAATTATTTCAAATTTAGAATTATTTTTTGTTGCTATTAAAATTTTCATAATTGATATCCCCCTAAACTAATTATACGAAAGTTCAATTAATTCCATCCATTTCATATAAATCTCGTTATAATCATCTATATTATAACCTCTTAAAAATTCTTCCCATTCTTCTTCTAAATGATTAATTTTTAAACTTTTCTTTAAAATGTAAATGTCAAAATATTTTGTTGATATAGATACATTACCTAAATCAATATAATAATACTTTCCGTTATTAACTAAAATATTTGTTAAACTAAAATCACCATGAATTAAAGCATCATTATTAGGTTTATTCTCTTTTAGGAAATTAATCAAATCATTTTTAGAAAAGTCTTTAAAATACTCCCCTCTTAATTGATATACTATATCAATTTTTTCCATAACATTCTTTAATAAATTGTTTACAGAAAACTTTTGGAATCGACATTTTTCATTATAATGCTCATGAATTTTCTTTAACTCTTGCCCGAGTTTATATCCAAATTCTTTTGATTTATATAATGGTTCTCCATCAATATATTCTCTAAGTAAATACTCTTTATTTTCATACAAGTTATAATAATAGACATTGGCAACACTCATTTTTCCCTTCAAATATTTTAATACATCATATTCTTCTTTTAAAGTATCATTTCCCTTAATATTTTGAACTTTTAGAATAGCGTCTTGATTTTCTCTTGCCTTTACACGATAAACTAAACAACCAGAAAGTCCTAATTTTTCTTGTTGCAATGTTTCTATTTTAATTAAGTTTAATAACTTTTTATCATCAATAATTATTTTATTTGTGGTTTTTTTAATTCTACAAACTAAATATTCCCTATTATCATAATTTTCATTAATGTATTTAATAAAATTTTCTTTGTCTTCATATATACCAAAATTTTCTAAATTTATAATATTAAGTACATCATCTAAACTACTATACCTTTTTACTGATGTAATTTGAATTTCTAATTCTTCATCTGTATTTTCATTAATTAATTTGCACATTTCTAAATATTCTAAATTTAAACTATTATCAAATATTTTATAAGTTTGTCTATCATTTTTTATATTCTCAAATTCTTTAACATTGCATTTCATCTTTTTAATCATTTTCAGTTAACACTCCTTTCAAACACTTAATAAACTCTTTTATAACGAAATTATTATTCTTATTTTGCATAGCAACATTAACTGAATATATATCAGCAGTTGTTTTTGATGAAATAATACATAAATTACCTTTTTCTATTTCATCTCTCACTATTTCCTCATTAATATAGCCAATACCAATTCCCGCTTTTAATAGTTCCTTTGATACTGGAGCAGAATTGCTAATCACTTTTACTACAAATTTAATAGTTTTATCTTCAATTCCTAATTCTTTACCTAAATTAGTGCTACTATCAGGAACTATTATAGGTATAATTGTCTCGCTTGAATTTTTTTCATTCAATATTTTTTTATATTTTGGTATTCCTACGCATACTATGTTATTGTTTTTTATTTTCTTTATATCTATGCCACATAAATTTATGTTTTTTGAGGAATTAAAAATTACAACATCCAATTTTTTTGTCTGTAACTCTTTAAACATAATATCTTCATTTTTACATCTTATTACTACTTTCACATTAGGAAATTTAGTTTGAAATTTTTTTAATGATTTCGAAAAAGATAAAAGTGGTAAATTAAGTGAAACACCTACATTTATTTCAGTTATCTCTTTTTTATTTAACTCTTGTATAATATTAATACCTGATGAAATATTATCATTAGCTGTACTTACATATTCATATAAAATTGCACCTGCTTTAGTTAAACAAACGCCAAAATTTCCTCTTTCAAAAAGTTTAGTATTTAATAAATCTTCAAGTTTACTAATACTATATGAAACTGCAGGCTGTTTTACTCTCAATATTTGAGATGCTTTCGAAAAAGAATCTACTTCAGCACAAACTTTAAATATAAACAACAACCCATAATCTAAATTAGTAAAATTCATAAGAAACCACCACCATTAAGTTTATTATAGCATAAATATCTTTAATTTAACATTCAATATAACTACGAATAGCATTTTTAATACTATCTATTTGTCCTAAAAAACCATTTGTGGTATTAATAGTAAATGCCTTACCATTTACTATTGAATTAATAGATTTAACAAGTTCTGATTGCTTATATTTTTTATCAATAAAAACTATGGTTTCAATACCTAAAGCACTTGCCCAACCTAACTCGACAGAAACTCCCATAGAATCTTCAGGAAACGCAATCAATAAGTCTGTATTTTGAATTTCATTAAAATCTGCTGTTGTGCAATCAGATCCATACATTTTCTTTTTACCATATTCTTCTCGATCTAATGCTAAAAATGTTATTGTGCTAATACCCTGACAGAATTCGTAAATGTTTTTGATAAAAATTTCAAAATCATTACATATACCATCATCAGTTAAATATTTTGATATTGGGCAAGCAATAAAAATTTTTTTATATTTCATTTGTTTCTCCTTTAATTAAATTTGCTAGTATCTTTCTAATATCTTCGACACCGTTTCCTTCTATTTTGAAATTGCTATTTTCCTTTTTATTGTATTTTTGTTTTAAAAGAAGATTAAAACGATTTATAAATTTATTTTCAAAATTAGAATCAACTAATTCAGTTATAAATTCATATATTTTATCTACAACGTACGTTTCTCCTTTTGGTAAAATACTCTGTAAATAGTCTAAATTAAGTTTTTGAGTACTCCAATTAATTACTTTATATTTACCCAATATTTTTTTAGCATATTCTATGTTGTAAAATTGACTTAAATTCTGTGGTGGTAAAATAATAGTTGGTTTATGCAATGATTCAGTTTCATATATTGTAGTTAATCCTGGAGATGTTAAAAATAATTTTGCATTATTTATTGATGAAATAAAGTCTCTTTGCCTTAATGTTTCTACTTTAATATTTCTGCTATCTACGTTTTTATTTTTTAATTCATTTAATATACTTATTTTAGCATTAGTACCACAAGTAATAATTATTTTTTCGGATTTAAAAATCTTTAAAAGTGGTATAATTACTGTCTTGATGTAAGACTCTCCATTTCCTATTGGAGAATGTAATCCACCAACATTAATATGAATATAATCCTCTTTATATGGTCTATATTTTTTTTCAAGTTTACTTTGAATTGGATTAATCCATTTTAATTTTTTTACTTGAGCTAATACTTTTTTAGAAGCCTCTGTTAAATTACAACACTTTTGCGCACAATATACAGTTGCATCTAGTGGTAATAGTCCTTCATCAATATCAGCTTGAGTCCACATAAATGGTAAACTATCAACAAATATAACTTTTACATTTAAATTCATTAAAATAGTAGCTAACTCAACGTCTAAAACAACAATAGCATAATTTATCGTGTGTTTTTTTATAAACTCAGCAATTTTCTCTTTATCTTTTGAAAATAACTTATCTTTAAACATTCCATCTTTAAATATATTCACATCAAATTCATTTCCACAAGCAAAAAAGTTATATTCATCAGATAAGCCTGTAACAATAGAAGAAACCTTACCTACTGGTCCTAATCCAAAATTATTTGTTCCAATAATTATATTCTTTTTCATTTGAATAACCTCCCATCAATATTTCTAGAAATTTCAATTAATTCATCTAACTCTTTTTTTGTTTTTCCAAAATGAATATATGGATAAATTATTTGTTCAGCATTAAAATTGCAAAAATAATTATCTATTGACTGCATAACTGATCCCTCAAAATCAAAATATTTAAGTCCTTTTTTCTCAGATGCCCATTTAGAAATGGAATATATTATATAAGGACCACTACCTCGTGGTACTTTATCTATTTGCCATGCATGTAAGCCATACACCCATTCATTATCAAAAGTAACCATGTTTCCAATAATAGGTTTTCCTTCATAATAGCCAGTAAAAATTATTGCTTTATGATGTTTTAATAAATTTAAAGCATTTTTTTTACGACATTCTTGTTCTTCTTTAGTCCCATGAATTGCTATATCAAAATCAAACTTTGATGGATCATAATCTATAGTAATTTTTAACTTTTTAGATGCACTTTTTATATTATTCCTTAATTTACTATCTAACTCATCTAAATTCATAACATTTCTCAAAACATGAGTATGCCTACTTTCCATAAAGGCTCCCATTCCTTGTATTGCTGATATTTCTGTAAATGATGGGTGTAATGGCATATACATATAATCATAATTAGAAAAAATATAATTAAATATCAAATATATTGCTTCTTTTCGCTTCTTATTAGGACATTTTTTTACAAAAAAAGGGGACAAATATGCAAAATATCTATATTTACGTTCAGCCCATTTTTTACCATCTTTATAATAAAAAGGTACAACATAATAGGCTAATGGTTTATTATCTAATAATATTTTTATTATTTCTTTATTCTCATAAATTCTAATTGAAATAGGATCGATCCAAACAGGTATACCACTCACACTTTTTAATTCTTCTTCATATTCTTTTGAAGAAATAATTTTCAAATCTAATCCATTAAATTGCATTATTATCACTACCGAACTTTATTTCATTTAAGAAATCAATTATTTTATTACAGTCTTCTTTCATTAATATAGGTGGAATAGATATTACTGCTAATCTATCAACTAATTCTTTTGATTTATCACATGAATTATTTTTTAAGTCAACATCCGTTAATTTATTTCTTTTAAATAATTCATTTTCAAAATATAAACCACTCCACATTCTTCTAACCTCAATATTTTGCTTATCACCTATTTCTTTAATTTTATTAAACTCCTCTTTAGAATTTAATAATAATAAGATATTCATTCCTGTATCTCCAGTAGGATCAACACTATTTATTAAATTATTTAATTTAACTTTGCTTAGTATATAACTACGTGATTTTTGTTGTTTTAAAATAATATCATCTACTTTTTTTAATTGCTCACATAATATTGCTGCCATAATATTATTCATTCTATAATTTTGTCCAAATAAAGCATCATTTCCATTCCAATTTGGAAACAAATCACGTTCTGCCCCCATATCTGTATAATTTCTCATTTTTTTATATATTGTCTTATTATAAGTTACAACAGCTCCACCTTCACCACAAGAAATTTGTTTAAATTGTTGAAAGCTATACACTCCTACATCTCCAATAGTCCCAGCATATTCTTCATTAATTTTCGCTCCAAATGCTTGACAACTATCTTCTATTAATTTCACATTATATTTTTCTAAAAGTCTTTTTACTTTAGATAAATCGAAACAACGACCTTGTAATTGAACAACAATAACCGCTTTACAGCCTTTTTTTAATTCTTCTTTCAAATCTTGCAAATCAAATCCATTCTGTAAATCTATATTTAATGGAATTGGAATAGCATCTAAACATTTAACTGCTAATGCAGTCGCCAAAAATGTATATGAACTAACTAAAACTCTATCTCCAGATTTAACCCCACATCCTACCAAAGCAGTTATTAAACCTGATGTGCCATTAGTAACTCCCAAAGCATACTTACAATTTACCTTTTTCTTTAGCATTTCTTCAAACTTATCTGTTGTAGAAACTTTATCACTTGCATATCTAAATATCTTCTCATTTTTTAAAACATTTAATACAGTATTTTCTTCTTTACTATCAAAACATAAACTACCATATTCATTTGGATTTATATAACTCATTTTATCTACTCCTTACTAATTTTTTTACTTTTTCTACATCATTTTGTTTCGTTCTAATTAAGGCATAAATTGGCTTTTCTCCAAACTCAATAATTTTAGGATTATAACTTTTTACCATATCAAGTTCCCAAACCTCTTTCTCATTCTGCCATTGAAATAATATTCCATTATCTTGCATTATTTTTTCAAATTCACTTACATAATTAGGATTAGTTATTATTACTGGAAATTTATGCCAAGATGATAACTGTGAATTTTTATCTTTATAAATAATATATTTTTCATTATTATCAAAATACTCTGTTAATAATCTAGCAATTGTTCTTTGCTTATCTACTATATTATCAGCAGTAGTTACCAATTGTTTTTCATTAATATTATCACAATCATACAAAACATAAGGCAATAAAAATCTTGAACTATTTCTACTCTCCTTATCATGAAAATCAAAATATTGTCTAATATCTTTATCAGAAAAAATTGCTCCTGCTTGACCATACGATAATGCTTTAGATAGTCCAAAAGATGTAACAACATAATCACTATATTTTCCTATTCCTAATTCGTTTTCTTGTATATTCCATGCTTGAGCAATATCTTCTATGATTACAAGTTCAGGGAATTCCTCTTTTATTGCTTTAATATCTTGCACAATGCCATATTGATGTGTAGCTATTAAACATTTTATTTTATTTTCATTAAGTACTTTTCTAATTTCATCTAATGAAATATTATAAAACTCTTTTGGAATAACAAAAATTGGATTTGCTCCGACATTCATTATTGCCTCGAACAAAGAATAACAACAATAACCATTTATTAATATATTATCTCCAGACTTTATATTTTCAACTTTTAATACCGAAAGTAATGCTATTGTACCTGAATTAACAATTATTCCGTTTTTAATTTCTAAATGTTCTGCTAAAACACTTGCCTTTTCTTCACTTTTTGTCATCTTATTTTTTTAACACCTTTCCATTTCTACGTAATGTTTTAATTAAAGAGCAAGAACTCTTGCATAAATTATTATTCTTTCCATAACCTATTTGATTTCCATAATCATCATGATCTTCATGAAAATCACTACCTAAAGTCCATTCTAAATTAAATTTATCACACATCATTTCTTGTAAAATCATTCCGCTTGAAGTATCACCTGAATGATATTTTTCTAAACCTACAAGTCCATTTTCCTTTAATAGTTTAAGCAAAGCTATTTCCTCGTTTACATTTAATCTATATTGATAAGGATGGGCTAATACAGAATACCCATTAGCATTTCTTATTATTTGTAAAGATTCCAATGCTTCAAATTCATAATTTGGATAAATTGGACGATTACTATCTAAATATTTCTTCACATCATTTAATTGGTCATTTGATAATATTTCATTATTTAAGTATTTTTCTATTAAACGAGACAATCTTATATATTTATCACATTGAACCTTCTCTAGGAGTTCATTACTTAAATAAGGAAATTCATGCATTAATTTAAATAAATATTCTTTATTGACATGTGTTCTCAAATTCCTCTTTCCTAACAATTTGTTTTGTAATTCTTCGTTTTCTTCATCATAACCATATCCTAAAATATGTAATCTGATAATCCTATTGTTTAATTTTATAAATGAAGATAATTCAACTCCATTAACATATTCAGTTTCTTTTATATCAGAGTTATTTTTCAATTCTAATGACGACCTTATATCATCATGATCTGTTATTGATATTAATCCAACACCATTTGCTCTACTCAATTCAACTAACTGCTTTATATCAAACTGTCCATCAGAAAACTTAGAATGAATATGTAAATCTATTAAGCTAGGCATTGTATCACCTCATTTTCAATTATAATCTTAATAGATAATTTAATAAATATCCTAAATTTTTATATACTATAAATAATATTTATATTAAATAATTCAACAATATTTTAAAATTTTAAATACTAAAAAAATGATAAAATGTAACTTTATCACTTTTTTAAAATATTTCTATAACTTTTTCGTCTGAACAATTTAAAACCTCTTCTAACGGTGCATAATATATGTAACCCATCCAAAGCATTCGGTATTAATATTTTTATACTTTTATCATTATTAAAATGATTATCAACATATTTAATTATATGTTTGGTATATTGCTGGTAATCTTCTCCAAAGCAACTACCATATCCTTCTTTTCCATAATCTAATTCCTTTCAAAATTAGATATAATAGACCCCTAAATTTGTATGTTATCATCGTAAGGCAGCCTATCAAAAAGTTGCAATTTTTTTGCTTTTTTTTGCAAATTTCATAAATTTTTAGTTTTTTTCTAAACAAGGATAAATTATCAAATTCGGTTTTTTTCCTTATTATAATGACTAAAAAGAGTCTGTAGTTATAGAATACCACGAAGTGTAACACCAGTAACAGGTATTAATCCTACAACAACCATAAGATTTAGTATTGCTTGAAAAGATAGGCCAAATGTTATACCAAAGGCTAAATATTTACCAAATTTATCTTCACAATTAATAGCTATTTTAAACCCTTGATAAATAATAATAGTAAATAAACTTGCAACTATTATAACTCCTAGAAAGCCTAGTTCTTCACTTATAATAGCAAAAATAAAGTCAGTTTGGGGTTCTGGTAGATAAAAATGCTTTTGGATAGAATTACCTAGTCCTAGGCCTAATAAGCCTCCTGGTCCTATAGCATATAGTGATTGAATAATTTGAAAGCCACTTCCTAAGGGATCAGTCCATGGGTTTAAGAATGATAATATTCTTAGTAAACGATACGGAGCAATTATTATTAGCACAACTACTCCTACTAAACCTACTAGGCCTATTTTAATAAAGAATGATAGTTTAACACCGCTTACAAATAATAAAGCTACAATAGTCATAACAATAACTACTCCTGTACCAAAATCAGGTTCTAACATAATTAATCCAAAGACAAGCATTAATATACCTAAAATTGGTAGAATACCCTTTTTTATATCTTTAATATCTTTATCATTCTTGGCTAAATATTTAGATGTAAAAATTATTAAACTTAATTTCATAAATTCACTTGGTTGAATACCTAAACCACCAATACCAAACCAACTTCTACTACCATTTCTAACGGTACCAATACCGGGTATTAAGACTAAGATTAATAATAAAAAGCAAACACTAAAAATAATGTTTGCTTTGTTTTTGTATTGTGTATATGGTATTTTAATTATTATAGACATTATTATATATCCAATTATGAGAAAGAATCCTTGAGTTTTTAAAAACTTGTATGGATCATTAAACTTATATTCGGCCCAAACATATGATGATGAATATATCATTAGTAATCCTAGTAAGGTAATTATAATGATAGCTATTAATAATGTATAATTAATTTTTTTCATATTCCCCCTCTATATCCATACTCCATAGATAAGTGCTAATAAGCATAATATTAATTCTACTACCCAAAATAGTTTAACAATATCCCATTCACTCCAACCTAATCTTTCAAAATGGTGATGGATTGGGGTCATAATAAATACTTTCTTTTTGAATACTACTACTGAGAATATTTGAATTATAACTGTTAGAGTTTCAATAACAAATACTCCGCCAACAACCGCTAAAGATAGTTCATGCGACGTTAATATAGCGATAGTTGCTAGGGTTGCTCCTAAAGTTAAACTCCCGGTATCACCCATAAATACTTTAGCGGGGTTTGTATTATATAGTAAGAAACCAATTAAAGCTCCTACTAAGATGAAACAAAATATTCCCATTTCTTGGTAGCCATCTATCCATTTACTTCCCCAAGCAATTAAACCAATGGCAAGAAAGGCAATCACTGATGTTCCAGCAGCTAATCCATCGAGCCCGTCTGTTAAGTTTACAGCATTTGATGAACCAACTAATAAGAATAGAATAAATATGCCATAGAACCAATCTAATTTCCATTTAATATGTAATAGTGATATTTCTAAGATTGAATCATTATTAGTATATTGTCTAAATAATATATAGAATATTAGGGCTACAACAAATTGTAAGAATAACTTTTGAAATTGGGTTAATCCTTTGTTGGTATTATTTTTTATACTAATATAGTCATCAAGAAATCCAATAGCACCATACGATAAAAAGACAAATAAGACAATAAATAAGTTCATTGAAAATTGCATTTTATCAGTAAGTAATAGTATTACAACCGTAATAATCGTTGGAATTATAAATATTAATCCTCCCATAGTAGGAGTGCCCGCTTTATTTTTATGGGCTTCAACATATATGTTAATTCTTTGTCTTATCTTTATTTTTTTTAGTATGGGAATAAATATTAGACCCATGGCAGCGGCTAATAGAAAGCCAATCATTAATGCAAATAAAGATTTTGTTAATACTAACATCATCCCACATCCGTTTCTTAATATAATTATAGCATACTTTACTATAAATTATTAATGTATTTATATACTTTACATTATTTTTGTCAAATGAATAAATTGCTTATTAATTACCTAGAAGTAGTCTAATAGTTGAATTTTGCGGTAAAGATGTGCCGGCCGCTGGTGATTGAGCAAGTACTTTATCTCCAATACCAGTATATTCAACCTGGAAGTTTTTTAGTAATTTTGTGGCTTCTTTGACAGTTAATCCTTCAACATTTTCTACTTTATAATATTTTACATCGTACCATTGATATATTTTGTCTAATCCTTCCTTACTTTTTTCAATATTTAAAGCAGAGATTGCATCGGTTAAAATATTTTTAGCAATGGGTGCAGCAACAGTACCTCCATATTGAGTAACACCTTTAGGATTATCAATAGCAACATAAACAACTACTTGTGGGTTATCTGTTGGTAGAAAGCCAATAAATGAAACGATATAATTACCGGACATGTATACGCCATTTTTTACTTTTTGAGCGGTACCGGTTTTTCCTCCAACACGATAGCCGTCAATATAGGCATTTCTTCCTGTTCCGTAGGCAACAACGGTTTCTAGAGCATTTCTAACTTGAGCACTTGAGTCAGCACTAATTACTTGGCGAACTTTTTGCGGATGGTTTTCTTTAATTATTTCGTTAGTGTTTGGTTCGACAATGCTTTTTACTATGTATGGCTTGTATAATGTTCCACCATTAATGGCTGCAGATACGGCGGTGATTTGTTGGATAGCAGTGACACTTACTCCTTGGCCAAAGGCAGTAGTTGCTAATTCAACTGGTCCTACTTTTCTTAGAGGGAATAAGATTCCAGTGGCTTCACCATTTAAATCAATACCGGTTTTTTTACCAAAGCCAAATTTGTTAATATATGAGAATAATTTTTCTTTACCTAAGCGATTGCCTAGTTCAACAAATCCAGTGTTGCAACTGTTTTGAATTACTTGTAGGAAGCTTTGCGCTCCGTGTCCTCCACGTTTCCAACATTTAATTCTAGCCCCGTCAACATTGACACTGCCACTATCGTAGAAGGTATCGTTTAGTAAATCAACAGTATGTTCTTCGAGTGATGAAGCGACAGTTATTATTTTGAACGTACCTACCATTTGGTGATTAGCAAATAAAAAAGGAATATATTAATTACATTCCTTAATTATATTCCATTCTATTTCTTTGAATCCTATTAAAACTATATCATCTAATTCTAATAAAGGTCTTTTTACAAGCATACCATCTGTACTTAAAATTTGTAATTTTTCTTCATATGACATAGTTTGAATTTTGTCTTTGAGTTTTAATTCTCTATATTTTAACCCACTGGTATTGAAAAATCTATTAATGTCTTTTCCTGATTTTTGAATTAATCTATGTAATTCTTTTTGATTTAATTTTTCTTCAACAATATTTCTAGTTTCAAAAGAAATTTTTTTTGAAACTAAATATTTTTTTGCTTTCTGACATGTACTACACTTAGGATATTCAATTAACAACATATTTTTAATCCTTTCAAATAAAATTAATCTTCAACTAATTCAAAATATTCTTTACCAACACCACATATAGGACACTTAAAATCATCAGGTAATTCATCAGCTTCGTGGATATATCCACAAATAGAGCATCTCCATTTTCTTTTTTTACTTTCTTTATCAACCTGACTTGTACTTGTTTCTTCATATGTAGGTGCATTTTTAGGTGAACTTCCTTTTAAATTTTCATGATAATACTTATATGTCATAGCATTTTCAGTACTATAATCATCAGCTTCTATAACTTCACCTAAAAAAATCGTATGGGTTGAAGTTTCCATAGTATCAATTACTTTGCAAACCATGTATCCACAAGTATTTTCTAAAACAGGTATTTCTGAAATTTCTTTAAAATTGATTCCATCAAACTTATCAGTATCCCTACTCGATTTATATCCAAATGTTCCTATAATCTTTGGATCAGTTGTTTCTTTTAATATTGAAACTCCAAACTTATTATTTTCTTTAATTACTTTATTAGTATAATTATCATGGTTAATACTAACTGCAATCACAGAAGGATTTGAAGTAACTTGCATAATACTATTTGCAATACAACCAACATTTTTATCTTTATCTCTACTTGTTACAACATAAACACCATAAGATAGGTTTCTTAAAACTTTCTTATCCATAATTAACTCCTTGCTGCCCCATCAACAGATAAAATAACTCCTGTTATATAACTTGCCATATCACTTGCTAAAAATAAAAATGCATTTGCTATATCTTCTGGAGTACCAATTCTACCTAAAGGGATTCCTTTAATAATAGGTTCTATAACACTATCAGGAACATCTTTCATCATATCAGTTAATGTTACTCCAGGTGCTACAGCATTAACTCTTATATTATCTTTACCTAATTCTCTAGCTAATGATTTTGTAAGACCATTTACCGCAAATTTACTTGCTGGATATCCGCATCCAGATGGTTGTCCATAAATACTTACCATTGAAGAAGTATTTAAGATTACTCCACCATCATTTTTCTTCATATAATCTACAACGGCACGTGAACAATTGAATACGGCGTTTACATTTAAATCTATTATTTTCTTAAAGTCTTCTTCTTTGTAGTCATAGATCTTATCCATCGCACTCATTCCAGCATTATTAACTAGGATATCAATTTTGCCATACTTTTCTATAATATGACTAAATGTTTTTTCAACTGAAGCCAAATCACATAAATTTGGACAATCTCCATCTACTTCATAATCATCGTTTATATTCTTAAGTGTATTAATTGCGCTATCAACACTTTCTTTTTTGGAACCTAGTAGAAATACTTTAGCTCCATTTTCTAAAAATTTTTTTACCGTAGCAAATCCAATACCACGAGTACCACCTGTTACTACAGCAACTTTTCCATCTAACATATTATTCCTCCCATAATAAATATTAATTATAATATTCTATATTTTTTAAATCTATTCAACTTCTTTTACCCATAAAGAATGTTTATTACAATAAGAGTATATTGTTGCTCCTTTTACATATTTAAATGTTGCAATTGGCTCATCACCTGGAGCAAAATAAACTATTTGCTCATTTTTATCATATACGTAACTAACCCATTCTATATAGTGATCTTCATCCATAACGTGATTAACTCTTACATTAATATTTTCACCATCTATTTGATATTCTGGTACATGCTTTTCAAATGAAGCATCTACACTATTAGGTTTTATATTTTCAAGTTGTTCACCACAACATGTAATTCCACAATTATCACAATTACAATCTTTCAATACTTTTAAAAGTGCTCCACACTTATTACATCTTTTTAACACATCTTTCCTCCTTATAAATATATTATACAATAATTTTAATAAACAAAAAAGAAAAAAATATAATTAGATATTTTTTAAATAAACATTGTATGTAAATCTATTTGGATTATCTATCGCTCTCTTAATCTCGATAGTATCGCAAGTTTGATTTTCTAAATAAAGAATATCATCAGTAGTCGTCCCATTAATGTGTCTTGCACCCTTAATTTTTGATTTTTCTTCTCCTAATAAATCCAAATATATATCAAGTTTAGTGTTATATCTATCTCCATCTATTTTAGATATTATTATCTCATCAACAAACTTTCTGATAAATTCTTTTAATGAACCACCATTAATTTCTTCTTCAATTAATTTTGCCATTTTATCAAGATTATTATGACTATTATTTAAACGTTCAATTTGTTTAATTATCACAGTTTTCTTTACATTCAAATTCTTAATTTCTTGATCATATTTTTCAAATTGCATCTTAAGAGACTCTTTACTTATGTCTCCATTAAAAACTAAATCAAGAGTCATTGATTTCTTTTCTTCAATAATTTTTATGTTAGTATTAAGCAATTCTAATTCTTTATCATAATCATTAGTTCTATCTATATTTTCATATAGTTTTAGCATATTATCAACAATGTTTTTCTTTTGTGGAATGATATTATTCATTATAGATGATATGATATTATATAAATCTATTTCCGCAATAATTGGAGATTCACATGCAGCTAATCTATGTTGTAAATACATACTACAACTCCATGTAGGTCTATTCTTATTTCTACTACCATGTGATCTTTGAAAATTAGTATTATGTTCCTTACAATATATTTTTGAACTAAAGGCATATTTTAAACCACCAGACCAATAATCATTACTTTTATATCCTTTAGTACGTGATTTTAACATTTTATTTGCCTGGTCCCAAAGTTCCTCAGATATAATTGCCGGAATACTTCCATCTTCACATTTATATAATACTTGTTCTTCTAAACTATTTTTCTTCCTTTTTTTTGTTCTGTAATCAAGTATTTCATAAGTTTTTGCACGATAATATCCTTTGTATTTAGGATTTTCTATCATACGTTTTAAAGAGTCTTTATCATATAGTTTTCCTTTTTTATTTAGATAGCCCAACTCTGATAATTTCTTTGATAATTTTTGAAAACCATATTTTCCACTTGCATATAGTTCAAACAATGTTTTTATAAATTTGGCTTCATTTTCTACTATTACTAATTTACAGTTATCTTTTTTATATCCTGTGATATTTGAACTGCCTAGCACATGTCCATTTTCAATCGCTTGTCTATGTCCAAATTTTACTCTTGAAGATAATTTTCTAGATTCATCTTGAGCTAAATTAAACATTATATTTAAAATAAGTTCCGAATTAGAATCAAATGTATTCAAATTTTGATTTTCAAAAAATACACCTACTCCAGAATCTTTTAACTCTCTTATATAATGAATGCTATCTTCTAAATCACGAGCAAATCTGGATACTTCTTTTGTAATTATTAAATCAAATTTATTGTGTTTAGCATCATGTATCATTTTTTTAAAACTTGGTCTAACATCAACTCTAACTCCTGTTTTACCTTCTTCAATATATCCACCAGAAAATATCCATTTTGGTTTTGATTTAATATAGTTTTCATAATATTCTAATTGATTATCTAGTGAATTTAATTGGACATCAGAATCTGTTGAAACTCTACAATAATAGCATACTCGAAGAGGAAGATTATAAATTTTTTCTCCAAGCATTATTGATTTTAATATTTCATCATAATTCATAATACTACTCCTCTCATAATTAATAAGTGTTTTGTAGTGCTCTAAGATTTTTCAATAATTTATCATTTACTTTTGAAAATGTATTTTCATCTATTACATTTTTTCTATATAAATTAGTGTTAATTATTATTTGTATTTGAAGTTCAAAGATTTTATTATTTATCAATTATCATCACCAATAAATAATATTTATAACTTTAAAATAAAATTACTAAAAAGTGGAGTTACGTTCTTGAAAGTTGATCCCGGTTCATAACTGGCCCATATAGCTAGATTTCTATTTATTTCTTCAATACTATAATCTTGATAATTGGATGGTGAAAATGATGGTTTTGAGGCAATACCAAGTATTTCTCCAGTATTAGGGTTCATGGCAATAGCCCAACTTCCATCAGCATTATACTTAGTCATAGCGTTATCTAATTCTCTTTCAATTGATTCTTGAATATCAAAGTTAACAGTTAGGTATAGATTCATACCATTAGCTGGTTGTTCATAGACACTAGATATATTTAATTTTTGCCCTTTAGCATCTGAATAGTACTTTATAGCTCCTGACTCACCGGTTAAATATTTATCATATTCTAGTTCAAGGCCACTTAATCCTTGATTATCAATACCAACATAACCAATTGAGTGTGCTAATAGACTATCATATGGATAATATCTTTTAGCTTCTTTTAAAAGATAGACTCCTTCGTAATTAAGCTTAGCAATGGCATCTGCTACTTCATAGGATAGTTGTCTTCCTTCAGGATGAACTCTTTCTATTGAGGATTTTTTGTATAGGTGTTCATCAATTACTTTTCGATCTACCCCCAGGATTTTAGAGATATTAATTGATACTTCTTCTTTATTTTTTATTTGATTAGGTACAAAAACTAATGATACGGTGGTTAAATTATCAGCAACAGTAATGTTATCAGATGTAATTATTTTTCCTCTTTCAGCACCTATTTCCAAGTTTCTACTCCATAGTGAGGTTGCAAGACTATTTAATTTATCATAACTTATTACTTGAATATAGAAAACTTTCCCTATTATTAAGATAAAGCACAAGATTATTACTATTAATATTATTCTTATACGTTTATGAATATTTTTTGTAAACATATTTTTTCACCTATTAAATAATATTCAGATAAATAAAAAAAAGAAGATATGTTGACATTAAAAAAAACTGATTATAGTGTGTACTAATAACCAGTTTATATTTAAATATTATTATATTTTTTATAATAGATAATGCTTGCATATAAAGATACTACCATAAATAGAATGATAAACGCTATTGATAATGGCCCAGCAGTATTAGGGTTTTGACTAGATGTTGACAAGTTACTTGATGGCATTGAAGAACTTGCTGGTGCACTTCTGTTAATTGTAATTTTGTATGTTGTTTCTTTATCTTCATCACCTATAACTATCAGTTCAAATGTGTTGCTTCCAACATTTAGTTGAACATCTCTTGGTCCATAGCCATCTTTAAATTTAGCATTACTATCTTTCAACTGAGCAATTATTCTTGTGCTAGAAATATTGTTACCAATAGTGATAGTATATTGTCTAACATTAGTTTTTAATTCAATATTAGTCCCATTTATCTCTAACTTAGATAATTCAGTATTTATAGTTGTCGAAGGCTCATCGCTACTATCATCTTTAGTAACATTTAAGGTATATGTTTTACTATCACCATTATTTTCGACAACAATAGAAATAATTGTTTCTTTAGAAGTTATCGTTAGTGTTGTATCTTGTTCTTTGCCATTTACCATTATTTTTACAGTGGCATTGCTATCTTCTGGTGTGGCAGTTATAGTTATGCTATTTTGATTATTCCCTAATTCAATATTATATCTTAAATTATTGTTTGTAAAAGTTGGGGATATATTTACAGGACTAGTTGATAGTTCTTTTAAATTCGTATTATATTGTTTTTTTGAAATAGTTGCTGATATATCATTTGCTGTGTAAGGATCATCTTGATTACTATCACCATAGCATGTTATATTTGATATAGTGATTTGTGTTGTATCACTAATATTTGCACTAATGTTAATCAATTTAGTTACTGCAGTTAATGAACTAATTGGACTATCAGATGTAGATATTGTTATATTTTCGGTATCTGATGAAGATATTGTCCAATTGTCTAATGCACTAGATCTTTCTTGATTAGTAAGTTCGTTAGTTGTAGTCATTTTAAAGTTACATGTTTTTATATCACCTTTGGTGTTATTAAAACTACTGATAGATATAATAATTGATGTTTTGTCATTTGTACTTACTTCACTAGGTGCTGATATAGCAAATGATAAATCGCTGTCAGCCTTGACAGTACTGGTAAATGATATTAGCATTACTAATAATATTAATACTTTCTTCATATAATCGCCACCTATTTTCATATCAATTATAACAATAAAACTTTGAATAGTAAATACTTTAAAACTTTTTTTAATAAAAAGTTATTGTTAATTTTTATTAAAAAAAGAACTTAGTAATATCTAAATTCTCATTATATTAGTTCCAAAGATTATTTGGATATGTGCCATTTTGTACTAAATCTTTAATTGATTTTACTAACTGTTCTTTGTCTTCTTTATATGTTATTCCATACCATCTAGCTGTAGTTTTTAAAACGTCTACTTTTACCATACCCTTTTTAATTTGTTCAAAAACAACGTCTGGTATTAAGTACTCACATTTGTCGATGTTATCTTTATTTTCCTCTAAGAAATTAGGAAAACGTTCTTCTAGATAATCAAATATTTTCGGTGTGAATGCAAACATATTCATTGATACTGGTGTGTCATTTTCAATTGTGAAAGGTTCTTCACCATTTAGTGGCGTTGCAATAATTTGATTATCTTTCCTTTCCACTAAACTTTCAGTAAGTTTTTCCAAGTGATTATCTTTTATTTGACATATACCTCTTTTTACTGATCCATTATCGGTAAGAGTGTTACTAGCAATATATCCAACCATAGCATAGTTATCATTAGTTTTGTTTTTTAAATAAGTACTTATTGTTTTATAAGCATCATAGCCATAGAAATCGTCTGAGTTTATTATTGCAAAGTTTTCTTTAACAACATCTTTGCAACATAGTATGGCATGTGCTGTCCCCCATGGTTTTACTCTGGTTTCTGGCACTTGATAATCTTCTGGTACGTTGGTAAGTTCTTGGAAAACATATTCTACTTTAATCTTACTTTCTATTCTACTACCTATTGTTTCTCTAAAAATGTCATAGTTTTCTTTCTTTATGATAAATACTACTTTATCAAAGCCACATTTTATGGCATCATAAATGGAATAATCGATAATGAAATTACCGTTACTGTCTATTGGCTCAATTTGTTTTAAGCCTCCAAATCTACTGCCCATTCCTGCTGCCATTATTACTAATGTCATATGATTCCTCCTTTAGACTAATTAGTTAATTATATCTTAACATATAATTTTTGAGTTGGCAATATTCAGAATATAATATATAAATTCAATTGTGAATAATTAGTGAAAATGTCCCTAATAAAAAAACAAATAATTAGTGAAAA
>ERZ827168.1525-NODE-1525-length-31360-cov-4.934515_pt1 | contig 31360 bp, 16 predicted proteins | sample MGYA00519868_ERZ827168 | MGnify/ENA primary metagenome ERZ827168 (study PRJEB31778, sample SAMEA3449271) | human gut metagenome | biome: human gut; feature: human-associated habitat; material: faeces | place: United Kingdom | collected 2010/2012 ...
GCGGCACTTTTGAAGCAATCAAAAGATTTCCGATTCTTTACGCTCCGTCGCTGCGCCCGACCTTTGTCCGAAATCGCTTCTGCCGCGGGTTGGGCTGCCGCGTGTGAATATCGCAGTCCGCGGGCTGCCGCCCGAAAACATAGCAACCCAATGAAGCAAAATCGGCTACCTGAATAAGGTAGCCGATTTCGTAAGAATCAATAAACCGTAAACTCGTATATTCGGACCGTGCCGCCTTCGCTTTGGTCGGGCTTGGTGACCAGCAGCCGCACGTAGCGCGCCTTGACGGGCTTGTCGAGCAGACGGTCGGTCTCCAGGGCCGTATTGTCGTAAACGGTGTCGACGGTGGTCCAGTTCTCGGCGTCGTCGCTCACCTGAAGGCTGTACTCCTTGGTGATGTAGTCCAGCGCCTCCAGACCCGCGTGCAGTACCGACCAGCCGCGCACCTCGTTCTGCTGCTGCATGTCGACGGCGATGAACTTGGGCTTGGCGTCGCTCGTGTCGCACCACTTGGTGTCGATATTGTCGTCGACAGCCAGTTCGGCCTGCTCGTTGCGCACCTGACCCGTGCGGGCCACGACGGGCTTGCCCAGAATGAGGTTCTTGCCTGAAGCCACGTCCTCGTCGGCACCCTTGGCGGGCAGGTTCACGCCCAGCAGATCGACGGCGGGCGCGACGCTGTTGTTACGGTCGTCGGCCAGCGTTATGGCGAACACCACGATGCGCGGGTCGTCGGGCAGAACCAGTCGGCTCGCTCCCGCGGGGATGTCGATCGCCGAGGCGAAGAGGTAGGTGAACTCGTAGGGCAGATCCTTGTTCTTTATCATGTCGTGCTTGTGGGTACCCACGAAAGCTATGTCGGCCGACTTGAGGAATCCCTCGGTGTGGCCCGTGTGGCCCCACTGTCCCACGAAACCGCTGTAATATGGAACCAGTGCGGTGTGCTCCTTGCCGTCCACCGTAAACACGGCGTTGTTATCGTGACGCGTCGAGGTGGCGAGGATATACATCTTATTATAATTGCCCGCGGGCAGGTCGATCGTATCGCGGCGGCACTTCACTCCGTTGGCTCCCTCCGAAGAGGCCAGCTCGAAACGTATGCCCTTGAAGTCGATGGTCTCGGGCAGCAGCTCGGCGGCGAAAGAGACTCCCTTGCCGTCGAAGTTGGCATCCGAACGGTAGGCGTTGTACGACGCGGTCTTGGTGTTGTAGGGCAGAGCCACGGCCGTGCATGCGGCGGGAGCCAGCGGAGCGGCGGGAGCGGCGGGAGCGGCGAGCTTCACCTTGAAGGTCTTCATGCCGAAGGGCTTGATCTCGAACGTGAGCTTGCCGCCCTCGAACGAGGCGTCGCCTATCTCGTCCTCGACGCCGTTGAGCTCCTTGGCCAACACGATGGCGGCGGCGAAGTCGACGACGGCCTGCTGCGCCTGACGGCCCGAGGTCTCGTAGAAACGCACAACGTACTCGTCCGACTTCTCGGCCTGCTTCAGAGCGCGCAGCGCCACATTGTCGTTCTCCGAACGCACGAACGAGAAGCTGCGGCCCAGCGTACCCTTATGCTTGTCGGCGGCCGTGAAGGCCACGATCGGTTGGTTGAGCACCTCGGCCTTCCGAACGGTGCCGCCTTCGCGGTAGTCGCCCGTGTGGCCCACGATCGAATAGGTGAAGCGGTGGTGGCCGAAATCCTGACGGTTCTGGTATGAGTAGCCGCCGCGGGTCTTGGGGGTGTGCAGAAGCGTCAGGCGGATGGTATTGTCATCGGGCTTGTCCCAGCCGTACTTGCAGTCGTTCATCACCGACACGCCGTAGCTGCCGTCGGCATCGGTCAGGTCGGCCCACTGCTGGGCGTACACCTCGTAGGCGGTCGGCGTGTTGTTGCCGCGCTCCACCGAGCCCACGCCGAGGTCGTAAACGGCCTTCTCGTTGGCCACGCTGAGCGGGAACTCGGCCTTGAGCAGCGCGTTGGTCGACTGCCAGTCGATGTCGTTAACCAGATCGATGCGGTCGCTCCGGCCGCCCTCGGTAAGACGTATATACTGACGTATCACCGACTCGCCGTGCGTGCGCTCCACGCATACCGACGCGCGCAGCGGACCGTTCTCGACCACCGATATCTTCACGTTCTCGGTCAGCGACACGGGCTCGGCGTCGATCGTGGTCTTGGTGATCTCCCATGCGGGCCATGCGAACGACTCGTTCTCGGTGAAGAGCGCCAGACGCACGGCGCGGCCCTCCTTTACCAGCTCCTTGCCGTTGCGCTTGTCGACGATCGACTTTATGTCGCCGTTGGCGTCGAGCGCTATGCGGTAGATGCTGTTCTCCAGCGACGATCGGGTGGCCTTCAGCGCGGGCGCGGACTTGGCCGAACCGCCCTTGCGCACGTCGTAGACGGCGTATCCAGCGGCGGGAGCCGAAGCCAGAACGAGCATGCGCACGGCGCCGTTCTCGGTGCCCAGCACCTGGTGGGGAACCCGCACGCCCTTCTCGTTATATACCGACACGTTCGACGAGAAGCCCGGAACGGTCACCTCCACAACATCCGACACGGGGAATCCCGCGGGGTTGTAGATCACCAGCGGCGTGCCCTTCACGTTGGTGTCGAGCGCGCGCGAAACGGCGCCCACCGACGAGGTGAGCACGCCCGCGAACTGCTTCATCGAGATCAACTCGTCGTTCCACGAGAACTCGTATGCGCGCGGAATGCTGGTACCCGTCAGATCGTCGTGGAACTGGTGCCAGATGAAGCGCTTCCACGCCTCCGAGAGCGTGGCGCGGGGATATGCCGAGGCACCGAGCCAGTCGGCGGCCACGGCGCTGCGCTCGGCGGCGTCGGCCAGCAGCTCGTTGCTGCGGTTATAGAACTTCATGGCGGCCTGCGACGTGTAGCAGCCCGTGGCGTGCACGTCCATCAACAGCTCGCCGTTCCACACGGGCAGCTCCGAATGAGAGGCGAAAGGCAGATAATCCTTGTAGAGTTGGTCACTCGTGGCGCTGATGATCTCCACGGGACCGTCGCCGTGCAGGCCCATCTCCAGCGCGCGCACCGACTCGATGGTCGGGGCGCCGCCCGTATCGCCCGTACCGTAGTAGTGGTATACGGTCCTGATGGGGCTGGCGTCGGTCATGCGCTTGAGCAACTCGTTCTCGCTCAGATCCTCCAGACGCCATTTGGTGGTGTAGTTGTGGGCGTCCATCACGGCCATGATGCGCGCGCCGTCGACACCCTCCCACAGGCCGATCTCGAAGGGGATCTTGCTGTTGCCGTAGAAGGGACGGTGACGCCACATGAGCTTCTGCGTCGAGAAGCCTATAAGACCGCAGTGCGCGGCCACCGTGGGCAGGGTCCAGCCGAAGCCGAAGCAGTCGGGCAGGAAGATGTCGGTGCCCTCCACGCCGAACTCGTCGCGGTAGAAGTGCTGGCCGTAGAGGATGTTGCGGGTGAACGACTCCACAGAGGGGATGTTGGGGTCGGTGGCGTCCCACGTACTGCCCGTGATGTGCCAGCGGCCCGCGGCGATGTACTTCTTCATCAACTCGTATTGGTGGGGGTAGTACTCCTTCATCCATTGGTACTTGATACCGCCCTCGAAGTTGAACACGTAGTCGGGGTACTTGGCCAGCAGCATGAGGTTGCGGTCGAGCGTCTTGGGGATGTACTCCGCTATGGAGCGCTGCACGTCCCAGTTCCACTGCGAGTCGAAATGGGCGTTCGACACGATGTAGGCCTTGTTTTTCTCCTGGGCGTCGGCCACTACCGCAAACAGCAGCGCGGCCAGCACCGGCAATAAGATTCGTTTCATTTACGCTTGGTTAAAAGTTATTTAATCGGGTTTGATGCAGTATCACGGGCTCACGCCTCGATGTCGCCCACGGCGATCAGGTACTCGCGCCACAGGGCGTCGATGTCGTACTCCTCGCCGAGGATGTGCTTCACGGCGCCGTCGAACGACCACGGAATCACCTCCAGCGTGCTGCGGTTGAACTTGCGGAGGAAGTCGGGATCCTTGTTGTCGCGCAGCCACACGAAGAAGTATCCCGCCGTGCGGTAGCCGTCCATGTAGTTGCCGCCGCGGGGACGCGCGTCGGGACCGAAGCCGCCGTTGGCCACGCGCACCGCGTCGGCCATGCCCTCGATGAAGGCCCGGAACACGCGGTTGGTGCCGTAGGTGCCTATGCCCCGGGGTTCGAGCTGGTAGGCGTGCGTAAGTTCGTGGAGCAGTACGCCGCGGGTCTCGAACAGCACCTTGTCGGTATCGCCGTCGCCGTATGACTTCTCCACGTGGCGCGTGCTGTAGAATATGTGCACGTTGCCGTTGCCGCCGCCCTTGGCCGAGATGCCGTCGGTATCCTCCAGCGTATAGTGGAGACGCTTCACCGCGGCGATGCTGTCCTCGGGCGATCGGTAGAGCGTGGCGAGCACCGTGCGGGCCTGCTCGGCGATGTAGGCCTCGGGATCGGCTATGATCCGATGGTAGATCTCCGAGCCGCGGGTACCCGCAGCCTTGTCCTCGAACTCTATCGTACCCACGTCGTAGCCCTCCCATGCGGCGGGCTTATCGGAAGCGGGCGTGCAGAAGGCCAGCCCCATGGCGAGGCAGGCCGCCGTCAAAATCGCTTTTTTCATCTGTTTCACTTTTCGTTATTGCATGTTATCCGTTTCGTCCGACAGCGAATAGGGTTTGTCGTCGGCGCGCGTGCCGCGGCGACGGGCGGGTTTGGGGCCCATGCGGAACTCCAGCACGCCGCCCTTCATCAGATCGTCGTGCGTGATGTACATCTTGCCGTAGGGCCGTCCGTCGATGGTGAGCGACTGCACGTAGCAGTTCTCGTCGCTCACGTTAGGGGCCTTGATCTCCAGCACATTGCCGTTCTCCAGACGCAGGCGGATGCGGGGCAGGTAGGGCGCGCCGAGCACATACTGGTCCGATCCCGGGCACACGGGATAGAAGCCCATGGCCGAGAAGATGTACCAGGCCGACATCTGGCCGCAGTCGTCGTTGCCGCAAAGGCCGTCGATCGAATCCACATACATGCGGTTCATGATCTCGCGCACCCTCTGCTGCGTCTTCCACGGCTGCGAGGTCCACGCGTAGAGATAGGGGACGTGGTGGCTCGGCTCGTTGCCGTGCACGTAGTTGCCTATAAGGCCGTCGCGCGTTATGTCCTCGGTGTTCTCGAAGAACTCGTCGGGCAGGTGCATCGTAAAGAGCGAGTCGAGACGCTGCACGAAGCGCTTGTCGCCGCCCATGGCGTCGATGAGCCCCCGCACGTCGTGCGGCACGTAGAACGAGTAGTTCCACGAGTTGCCCTCGATGAAGCCCTGACCGTGGGTCTCCATCAGATCGAAATCCTCCTTCCAACTGCCGTCGCGCATGCGCGGACGCACGAAACCGAGCGCGGGATCGAAGAGGTTCTTGTAGTTCTGCGCGCGGCGGCGGTACTCGGCGGCCGGCTCTTCGTCGCCCGCCCGCTGTGCGGTGCGGTAGATGGTCCAGTCGTCGTAGGCGTATTCGAGCGTCATCGAAGCGCCGCTGCCGCTGCGCTCGTAGGGCACGTAGCCCAGGCGGCGGTATTCGTCTATGCCGTCGTAGTAGCCCACGTTCGAGCTGCTCACCATGGCCTCCAGAGCCTTACGCGCAGGCAGCGGCTGCCCCTTGGCCAGAGCGTCGGCCATAGTCGACACCGAGTGGTAGCCTATCATGCACCAGTTCTCGTTGCCCATGTGCGACCACACGGGCAGCGCCTTGTGCACGCTCTGGTCGTAATGGGCCAGCATCGAGCGCATCATGTCGGCGTTGCGTCCGCGGTTGACGATGTTGAAGAGCGGATGCAGCGCGCGGTAGGTGTCCCACACGGAGAAGACGGTGTAGTTGGTCCAGCCCTCGGCGTGGTGGATGTTGTGGTCCACGCCGCGGTAGCTGCCGTCGACGTCCATGTAGACCGACGGATTTATCATCGTGTGGTAGAGCGAGGTGTAGAACATGGTCTTTTGGGCGTCGCTGCCCTCGACCTCGAACGTCGACAGGGCGTCGTTCCACTTCGCGAACGCCTCGGCACGGAGGTCGTCGAACGACTTGCCGTCGGTCTCGGCGCGGAGGTTGCGCAGCGCCCCCTCGGTGCTCACGGCCGAGAGCGCAACGCGTATTTCGATATCGTCCGAGCCGTCGGGCGCGAACTCGAACCACGCGACCAGCTTGCGGCCCGCCATCTCGGGGAAATTTTCATTGAGATTGAATTTGCGCCAGAAGCCCTGATAGAGCACCTTCGCGCGATCCTTGCAGCCGTAGTCGGCTATCGGTTTCGAGAACGACGCGGCGAAATAGGTGTAGTTCTCGCGCGACCAGCCGTTGGTGATGCGGTAGCCCGTGACGAGCGTGTCGTTCTCAACGCGGAGTCCCGCCCACAGGGTCTTGCCGTCGTAGTTGTAGATGCCGTGTTCGAGGTCGACGATCACGCGCTCGGCGGCCCCCGCGGGGAAGGTGTAGCGGTGCACGCCCGTGCGCTCGGTGGCCGTGAGCTCGGCGCGGATGCCCGATTCCAGCGACACTTCGTAGAATCCCGACCCGGCCTTCTCCGACTCGGCAATCTTGCGTGAACGGTAGCCCGAAGCGGGATCGGCCTCGCTGCCCGCGTCGAGGCGGCGCTCGCCCGTCTGCGGCACGATGAGTATGTCGCCCAGATCGGAGTGGCCCGTGCCGTTCAGGTGGGTGTGGCTGAAGCCCAGGATGGTGGGGTCGTCGTGCTGGTAACCCGCGCAATAGCGGTAGACATCGGTCTGGTACACGCCGTCGATGTTGTGCGGCGTATCGGACGTATCGGGGCTCAGCTGCACCGCGCCGTGCGGCACGCAGGCTCCCGGGAAGGTATGTCCCATCTTGACGGTACCGATGAACGGATCGACGTACGACGCGGGCTGCTGCGGATATGCTTCGGCGGCACACACGGCGGCGAGGGACAGAAACAGATATTTTCGGTTGAACATACGGTTATGAAATAAGGGATCGGACGGGTGTCCGATCCCCGTAAAAAACATAAAAAAGGTTAAACGTTATCGCCGTTGCGGCCCCACGGTGACGCATTCGGGCCTGCATGCCCCAAATTTAGGCCAATCGGATAAAATAAACAAATCTTTTCGTACCGATCAGCGGCCGCATCGCAGCACGAAGGGCGACGGCATGAGGTGCGGGGCCGCGGTTGTCCGACAGCCCCGCACCCGACCGCACGGCGGGTTTAATTCTTCGAGACAGCCCAGTCGTAGTTCTGCACCATCAGCGGGTTGCGACGCACGTCGGCGTCGGGGATGGGCATCAGGTAGTGGCGGGGCTGGAAGTAGCGGGTCTGGAAGCCCACCTTCTTGAAGAAGTTGGGGGCATCCTCGCGGTAGTTCAGACCGTGGAGGTCGCCGCCTTCGCCGCCCTTGTGGTAAGAGGGATAGATCCAGTCGTCGCCCACGGCCATGTCGGCCACCTTCCAGCGGCGCACGTCGAAGAAGCGGGCCGACTCGAAGCAGAGCTCCACCAGACGCTCGCGGCGGACGAGGTTGAGCACGTTGTAGCCGCGGGTGACGTAATCGACGCGGTCGAAGCCGTTGTCGTCCTTGCCCGTACCGTATTCGGGCACGCCCGCGCGGGCGCGGATCTTGTTGACGTATTCGATGGCGCCCTTCGCATCGCCGCACTCGGCCAGAGTCTCGGCATAGCTGAGGTAGACCTCGCCCAGACGCATGTTGCCCGAGTAGTGGTTGTCGCGGCCTTCCTCGCGGTTCGAGCGCGCGCACTTGCGCATGCCGTAGCCCGTGTAGGGAGCGTCGTGGCCCATCTTCTGGTTACCCGAGTTGCCGTTGTAGTAGAGCTCGGTGGTCAGCTCGCCCGCCGTGGTCTCGGTATTGAGCCAGGTCGATCCGTTGTAGGTGACGCAGACGTAGAAACGGGGCTCGCGGTGCGCCCACTGCTTGAGCGTGAGATTGGTGTTCTTCTTGAAATAGTTGCGGGTGGGAACGACGGGGTCGTTGAAATCCTCCTCGGCGCCGAACATGTCGGCCGACGGCACGGTGTTGATGCCGTACTCGACCTTCTGATAATCGGGGTCGTCGACGATGCGCAGCCCCTTGTCGGTGAAGAACATGTCGACCATCTCCTGACTGGTACCCAGACCCAGACCGCCGCGCAGCGAGCCCACGTCGGTCTGACGGTGGCCCGGGGTGATGGCGTAGTTGAGCTCGCCGTGCCATACCTCGCGGATGAAGATGTTCTCCTTGCTGTCGAGATAGCAGCCCGTGGTGATCTGGCGGTACGACTCGTAGAAGTCGGTCTTGCCGTCGGCGGTCTTCACCACGTGCAGATCGTAGTAGGTGGGCACGAACTCGTCGAGGAACTCCTTGAAGGCGTCGCGGGCCTTCTCCCACTTGGTGCGGTCCTCGGTCTGGGGGAACAGATGGGTGCCGTCGGGATTCACCACGTCGGCGTACATCGTGTTGCCGTTGTAGAGCGGGCTGGCGGCGTAGAGCAGGGCCTTGGCCTTGTAGGCCTTGCAGGCACCGCGGTCGATACGGCCGTAGTTGGCTCCCGTGTAGCGTGCGGGCAGGTCCTCGGCCGCGGCGTCGAACTCGTCGGCGATGAACTTTACGCACTCGTCCACCGTGTTGCGCGCACGGAGCAGCGTGCCGAGCTCGGCGCCCGTGTCGACGGGATCCTCGCCGAGGATGACGATGGGACCGTAGCAGCGGAAGATGTTCCAGTAGTAGTAGGCGCGCAGGGCACGGGCCTGTGCTTTCCATACCGCCTTCTCCGAATCGGTGAGCTCGGGGTTCTTGTCGACGTTCTGTATGAAGATCGACGCCTTGTTGATACCCTGGTAGTAGTGGTCGTACCAGAAGGTCACGTAGCTCGACGAAGCCGAGGTCTGGTTAAGGTTCCACTTGTGCGAGTTGTGCCAGTCCCAGCTCCAGTTGGCCTCGATGGAGCCTGCCATCCAGATGCCGCCGTAGCGGTCCGAATAGTTGGTGTAGAAACGCTCGCCCGTGTTGTCGTCGGGGGCGTACGAATATATGTTGTTGAGGAACTGCTCGGTCTTCTGACGGTTCGAGAAGGTGTCGTTCAGGTCGAACTGCACGCCGGGCATCTCCTCGAAGAAGTCGCACCCGACCAGACCTATGGTCATCGAGAGAGCAAGTACGCTTAATCTGAATATCTTTTTCATAAATGTCATGCTGTAATTTTAAGGTTAGAAGCTGAATCTTACACCGATCGAGTAGCTCGAAGTGTTGGGATAGCTCGTACCGTTGTTGGTGTTGAGCTCGGGATCCCACAACTTGAAGTCCGAAATGGTGAACAGGTTGGTACCCATCACGTAGATCGAGGCGTCCTTGAGGAAGCACTTGTTCATCCAGCGCTCGGGCAGTTTGTACGACAGCGTGAGGTGCTTCAGGCGCAGGAAGCCCACGTCCTTCTGCCACCATGTGCTGGTCTGGGTGTTGTTGGTGTTCGACTCGCCCGTGTAGGTCAGACGGGGATAGAACACGTCGGTGTCGGTCGGGTTTTCGGGATCCCAGCGGTCGTTGATGTTGCTGTAAAGGTTATCCAGACCGTTCTGGCCCGAGAAGGGGTGTATCGAGCGGCCGCTCAGGCAGCGGTCGGCCTTGGCTATGCCCTGGAACAGCGCGCTGATCGAGAAGTTGCGCACCTGGAGGTCGAAGCCGAAACCGTAGTAGATCTGGGGCACGTCGCCCTGACCGATGAGCGTGCGGTCGTTCTCGTCGATACGTCCGTCGCCGTTGAGGTCACGATACTTGATGTCGCCCGGGTAGAGCTTGCCGAACTGCTCCACGCCGTAGTCGTCGATCTCCTGTTGGCTCGTGAAGAGTCCGTCGGCGATGTAGCCCCAGCGGCCGTTGACGTTGGTGCCGCGGGTTTCGAGCCACGGATAGGCGGGTGCGGGCGAGTCGTCCTCGACGATCTTGTCCTTGTTCCAGGAGAAGTTACCCCTCACGGTCAGGAACACGTCCTTGCCGATGGGCTGCGTGTACTGCAACTGCGCGTCGAGACCCTTGTTGTCGACCACGCCGAGGTTGGCGTAGGGGTTCTCCACGAATCCCGCATACTCGGGGATGACGCGGCGGCGCAGGAAGATGTTGTCGCGGTGTTCCTTGAACAGGTCGACGGTCAGCGTCAGGCGGTCCTTCAGGAAGTTGATGTCGATACCGAGGTCCTGCTTGCGCGAGCGCGACCAGGTGACGTTGACGCCGTACTTGAGAATGCTCCAGCCGCTGGTCAGACCGTACGACTCGCCGAAGCGGTTGCCGTAGATGCCGTCCGAACCCATGATGCCCTGGTACATGAAGCGGCGGTCGGTGGTGGTGTCGCTGCCGACCCAACCCAGCGTGTAGCGGAACTTCAGATAGGAGATGGGATTCTCGCGGCCCCAGAACGACTCGTTCGAAACGACCCAGCCCAGACCCACTGCGGGGAAGGTACCGTAGCGCTTGTCGGGCGAGAAGTTCTCCGAACCGTTGATACCCACGTTACCCTCGATCAGGTAGCGGTCGTCGTACGAGTAGGTCAGACGCGCCGCATAGCCCTTGTTCTTGTAGGGCAGCGAGTTGATCTTGTCGCCCGTGGTCAGGTCGCGGTAAACCTTCTGATTGTAGAGCAGCAGGCCGCCCACGCGGTGCTTGCCGAAGGTGCGGTCGTAGTTGAGCGACGCCTCGAAGTAGGTGGTGCGGTTGGCACCCGAGCTCTGGCTGAAATCGAGGGCCTGGTTGCCCTGACGCACGCGGGTCTTGCGGTAGTTGCCCTCGTCGTCGAACATGGTGTCCTCGCGCCAGAGTCCAGTGGCGGGATCCTTCGAGCCCGCGAAGTAGAACATGTCGTCCCAGCGGTTGTAGCTGAGCTTACGCGAGTTGTAGGCGTCGAAGGCAAGCAGCGCCGAGAGGCTGAAGCCCTCGCTCCACTTGGTGAAGCCCAGATCCTGCGTCACGCGGATGTTCGAATTGAGCGTGTTCTTGAACTCCTGATAGTAACCGCGCAGCGCCAGATCCATGTAGGGGTTGCGCAGGTCGCCGTTGGGGCTCAGACCCGACAGTGTGCCGTCGGGCATGGTCTTGGGCAGATATACGGGGTTGATCTCCATCGAAGACGAGAAGAGCGACGCGGCGCTCTGCTGCGGATAGTGGCCTGCCGAGAGGTAGCCGCTGAAGCCGACGTCCACGGTGGTCGTCTTGGTGGGTTTCAGATTGACGTTCGAAGTAAAGTTGTATCGATCATAATTCATTTTGGTGTTATAATTCTCCAGCTCGAAGTTGCGGGTCATACCCACTTCGTTGTAGTAGCTCAGCGACACGTAGTAGTTGGCGCTGGGCAGACCGCCTCGGATGCTGACGTTGGCGCGGCGGTTGTGGCCCCAGTCCTTGAATATCTCCTTCATCCAGTTCACGGCGGGATAGAGATACTCGTTGTACATTCTCGGGTTGTCGTTCTCCGCCAGACCGTGGGCCTTCATCGTGGCCTCGATGTACTCGGGCGAGTAGAGCGGCGCCGAATTGGGGTAGGCGTTGGCGTATGCCTCGTTGGCCACGGCCATATAAGTAAAGGCGTCGGCCATCTTGGGCACGTTGGTCATGCGGGTGAAGCTCTCGTAGTAGTCGAATGCGATCGAGGGCTTGCCCACCTTGCCGGGCTTGGTCTTGATGATGATAACGCCGTTGGCACCGCGCACGCCGTATACGGCGGTAGCCGAAGCGTCCTTCAGCACGGTGAACGACTCGATGTCCTCGGGATCGATGTTGTTGAAGCTGCGCTCCACACCGTCCACCAGAATAAGGGGCTTCGAGTTCTGGCCCGCAAGGGTCGAGATACCGCGGATCCAGATGTCGGAATCGTCGTGGCCGGGCTCGCCGCTGCGCTGCACCGAAACCACACCCGCGATACGGCCCGAGATGGCCGACGACAGGTTGCCCGTCGGGATCTTGATGTCCTCGGCACGCAGCGCCGACTGGGCACCCACCACCGACACCTTGCGCTGACGGCCGTAACCCACCACGACGAGTTCGTCGAGCGTCGACACATCCTCGACCAGCACCACGTCGATCACATGCTGCGCGCCAACGCGTATCTCCTGCGGCTTGAAGCCCAGGAACGAATATTCGATGACCGCATTGGCGTTTTTCAGCTTGAGCGTGTACTGGCCGTTGGCGTCGGTGACCACGGCGTTCGTCGTGCCGACCTCCATGACGGTGGCACCGTTCATGAACTCGCCCTTCTCGTTCGTGACGCGACCCGTGATGGTCGTATCCTGAGCGTGTGCGGCACCCGGGCCGCCGAGCAAAGCGAACAGTAAACATAATGGCATGGCAAAATGTTTAACCTTTTCAAACCATTTCCTCATAATTTCAGGTTTAGTTAATAATAATTAGAATTAGGTTTCGCGAGTAAAATTAAGCCATGCCCGACTGCTCCGCGTTCCCTATCGCGCCAAAATTTCATGATTTTAGCGCATGTCCGAAAAGGGCACACATTCCGCAAATTATTTAATAACTTATAGATTGATTATCAATGATGTTCACGCAGATACCGCGCGGTGTTCCGCCTTGCGTGCGGTAAAAAAGCACACATTTCATGCGTCGTTTTTCGACCGATTTCGAAGGCTGCCGCGTCGGACGATGATATTGATACTCCCCGCGACCCGCGGACTGCGAGTCCCGCATTCCGCACCTCGGGGAAGGGGTTCGCAGATACAATTTTTTAATACGGCTTCTGCGAGATCGCCCCTTCCTTTTATTTTTTATACGTTACCTTTTGTTCGGACAAAAGGTAACCGAAAAACCGCCGCGGTGAAACGATTTCGGGTTCGTCCTTGCGCCTGCGCTGAATCGGATGCTTCGCATTTTTGAGGATCAAAATTTCGCTTACGCAGACGTTTTCTCGCCTCGGCAAAGCTCGAACAAGTTCGGCTCTGCCCTCGGCTTATCGAAAACGTTCTCCGATTCTTAACGCTCCGTCGCCGCGGCCGCCCTTTATCCGAAATCGCTTCTGCCGCGGGTTAGGCTAACGCACATTAATATTGCTGTCCGCAGGACTGCGCGGGCCGCAGCCTCGCCCCAGCGGAGGCCCGCTATTGTTCGCGAATGCTCACTCGCGCCCTCCGCAGCCTGCCGCCCCGAAGCACAAAGCGCATTCCTGCCGCTGCCGTTGGAATCAGAACAGATATTTGTCGGTCTTTATGCGGTCGAAGAGCATGCGCACCTCGCGCCAGGCTTCGCTGCCGAGCGTGGTGCCCACGATCTCGATCACCTTGCCCGCCGCGACGGCACCCAGCGTGCCGCACTGGCGCAGCGACAGATCGTCGCACAGTCCCGCGAGAAATCCCGCCGCATAGAAGTCGCCCGCGCCCGTGGTGTCGACGCGCCTGGCGGCGGCCATTATGCCCACGTGCACCACCTCGCCCCCGCGCTTTATGAGGGCGCCCTTCATGCCGATCTTCACCACCGCCAGGTCGCATATCTCCGATATGGCCTGCAAGGCGTTGACAGGCTCGCGCTCGCCCGTGAACGCCACGGCCTCGTCCTCGTTGGCGAATACCATGTCGACGTAGCGCGCCACGAGATCGTGCAGGAAATCGCGGTTCTCGGCCACCACGTTGAAGCTGGCCATGTCGATGGCCACCTGCAATCCCGCGGCCTTGGCCTCGGCGGCCGCCTTGCGTATGAGTTCGTGGTTCTGCACCAGATAGCCCTCGATGTAGAGACAGTCGTAGCCGTCGAGCAGCTTGCGGTCGATCATCTCGGGCTTCATCTCCAGCGCGGCGCCCAGATGGGTGAGCATGGTGCGTTCGCCGTCGGGCGAGACGAGCGATATGCACTTGCCCGAGCGCCCCTCGCCGCGGAATATGTGCGGCTCGATGTCGAGGTTGCGCAGCGCGCGTTCGAAAAAGTCGCCCGTGGTGTCGCGGCCCACCTCGCCTATGAATCCCGTGCTGCATCCCATCGACGCCAGCGCGCGGATGGTGTTGTCGGCCGAGCCGCCCAGCGAGAGCGAGTAGGGTTGTCCCGCCACGGCCTTCGACACCTCGGTTTGCAGGTCGGCGTCCACCAGATTCATCGACCCTTTGGCCAGTCCGTATCGGGCCAGCACGCTGTCGTCCGACAGATTGACCAGCATGTCGGTAAGGGCATTGCCTATGCCCGCGATCTTCTTCATCGGAAAGTCGGAGTAGTTTACAGAGTATATCGTTATATCGACAGTATCTTCACTATGTCGAGATCCTTCAGGTCGAGCTGCGACGTGTGCGCTATGGCCTTCTTGAACGGCACGTAGACCAGTTCGCCGTTCTTGATGCCTATCATGACGTTGCGCTGTCCTTCGGTGAGGGCCTCGATGGCCGTGGCTCCCATCTTCGATGCCAGGATGCGGTCCTTGGCCGTGGGCGAGCCGCCGCGCTGGAGGTGTCCGAGGATGGTCACGCGGGCGTCGAATTCGGGGAACTCCTTCTTGATGCGCTCGGCCATGCCCAGCGCGCCGCCCGTAGCGGGATTCTCGGCCACGAGCACGATCGCCGAGTTCTTGCTCTTGCGGAAGCCGTTGTGGATCAGGTCGGCCAGCTGGTCGACCTCGGTCTCGCGTTCGGGGATGATGGCGGCCTCGGCTCCCGACGCTATGGCGCCGTTGAGAGCCAGATAACCCGCCGTGTGGCCCATCACCTCGACGAAGAAGAGGCGTTCGTGGCTCGACGCCGTGTCGCGCAGTTTGTCGACGGCTTCGATTATGGTGTTCAGGGCGGTATCGTAGCCTATGGTCTCGTCGGTGCCGTCCAGATCGTTGTCGATGGTGCCCGGCAGTCCCACGATGGGCACGTCGAACTCGTCGGCGAAGGTCTGCGCACCCGTCAGCGATCCGTCGCCGCCGATGACAACCAGCGCGTCGATGCCCGCGGCCTTCATGTTCTCGTATGCCTGCCTGCGGCCCTCTTCGGTGCGGAACTCCTTGCTGCGCGCCGTTTTGAGGATGGTGCCGCCCTGCTGTATGATGTTGCTCACGCTCTGCGACTTGAACTCCACGATCTCGTTGGTCACCAGACCGTGATAACCGCGCATGATGCCCTTGACCTTATAGCCGTTGTAGATGGCGGTTCGGGTCACCGCACGGATGGCTGCATTCATACCCGGGGCATCGCCGCCCGAGGTAAGGATTCCGATACATTTGATTGCCATAATCGATAGTGATTAATGATTCCTATTTCGAACAAAGGTAACTATTTTTCGTAATTCGACAAAAAAACGGCGCCCCGCGATGGAGCGCCGCTGCGGCCGTCGGGCCGTGAGACTGTTAGTAACCCGGGTTCTGCACCAGATTGGGGTTGATGTTGATCTGATCCTGCGGGATGGCCAGCCAGTAGTTGCGCGGCGTCTCGAAGGTGATCACCTGCGCGCCCTCGTAGACGTTGGTCACCTTGTAGAAATCTTCGGCGGTCTTGCCTTCGAGGTTCCAGCCTTGGGCCGATTTGGCCATGTAGTCGCCCGCGATCTTCCAGCGGCGCAGGTCGTGATACCAGCGGCCCTCGAACATGAACTCGATCATGCGCTCCTGACGGATCACCTTCACCAGTTCCTCGCCCTGCGGCATGCCGCCCACCTTGGCCCACGAGGTCTCGAAATTGGGCAGACCCGCGCGGTTGCGCACCTTGTTGAGGTAGGCCAGACCCTTGCTGCTGAGCGTACCCGTGTACTCGGCCTCGGCCTCGGCGTAGTTGAGGTAAGGCTCGGCGAAACGGATGTAGGGGTACGAGATCTTGTTGTAGGTGAACGATTTGCTCGATACGGTGTACGAGTCCGATTTCGACACCCACTTCTTCACGTAGTATCCCGTGCAGCTCTGGTACTCGTTGGCGGTGTTGCCGTCGTTCTGCTGTTCCTCGCCGCGGCGGCATTTGAGGATGATGGTCTTGCCGTTGATGTCGTACTCGCCGCGGTCGTAGCCGATCGAGGCGTAGAAGCGCGGCTCGCGGTTGTGGTGCAGCATCACCGTCTCGCCCGCCTCGTCGAGGCGGTAAAGGTCGATATCCTTCGTCTCGGGATCGACGTCCATCGGCAGGCCGTTCTTCGACAGATAGATCTGCGCGGCGGCCAGCGTGGGCACGAAGTAGCCGCGGAAACCGTCGGAGTTGTAAGAGGCATATCCCACGCGCGGAGCCATGTTCTTGGCGTTGTAGCTGATGTTGCCCTGGTTGTTGTACGAGAAGAGGTGTTCCTCGTTGTTGTAGAACTGCGACGAACCCTCGTTGCCGATGAACGCCGCGCGGTAGTTGTTATAGCCCTTTTCGAAGTCGCTGTCGCCCTTGTCGCTCGACTCGAAGAGCTTGAATCCGTCGGCCTCGCCCTGCACGATGGCTTCCTCGGCGGCGTCCATAGCCTTCTTCCACAGCTCCTTGTCGTAGGTCTGCGAGATGAGGTGCGTGCCGTCGGGGTTGGTGAAGTCCGAGTACCACTCCGAGTTGCCGTTCATCTGGGGCGATGCGGCGAAGAGCCATGCGCGGGCCTTCAGGGCCTTGGCCAGGGTCTTGGTGGCACGGCCGTAGTAGAGGGGTTCCTGCACCTCGGGCAGATACTTGGCCGCCTCGTCGTACATGTCCGAGATGAACTGCGTGCACTCCAGATAGGTCGAACGGGGAACGTTCAGATTCTCGTCCTGCGACAGTTCGTGGGTGACCAGGATGATGGGGCCGTAATACTCCAGCAGGGTCTGGTGGAGGTATGCTATGGCCCAGTAGGCCTCGCCTTTCCACATGCTCTTCTCCTCGTCGGTGGCGTCGGGCACCTTGTCGGCGTTGTCGATGAGGTTGTAGGCGTTGCGTATGCCTTCCCACATGCGGTAGCTCGTGAGCGCTCCCGCGGGGTACGACGTGGCTCCCTGCGACCACATGGCCACATAGGTGTTCGACGGGCTTTCGTAGTTGTTGTACACCATGCTCTTCCACTTGAAGTAGCGGACCGAGCCGAAGAATCCCGACATCATGTCGCCGTTGCATATTTCGAGCGACGACTGGAAATGATAGCGGTTGGGCATGTACCAGTAGAGCGAGCAAGCGAACTTGTCGGTCTGGATGTGTGTTTTGTAGAGGTCGTCGATGGTGGCCTTGCCTTCGGGGATCACATCGAGGAAATCGCACGAAGATAGGCTGAGTGACAACGCAATCAATATAAATAATTTTTTCATAGTTTCCTATTCGATATTAGAAGTGATACTGAAGACCTATCTTGACCGTGCGCTGGAGCGGATACGAGAGACCGTTGCCGTTGCCCTTCTCGGGATCCCAGTAATCGAACGGCGAGATGGTGAAGAGGTTGCTGCCTGCCGCGTAGATGCGGAAGTTGCGGATCGAATAACCCAGCTCGATGCTCTTCAGACGCAGGTAGTGCGACTTGCGCAGATAGTAGGTCGAGGCCTGCGTGTTGTTGTCGCTCGTGATCGAGGTCAGACGCGGATACTCGGCGTCGGCGCGGTTGTTGTCCCACGACCAGTGGTTGTCGGCGATGTACTGCGTGATGCCGAAGCCCGAGTTCGACGAGGTGGCGAAGGGGTGGTGGTTGTACATGCGCAGCTGCACGTTGCCCGTGCCCTGGAACATGAACGAGAAGTCCCACGCCTTGTACTTCACGTTGCCGCCGAAACCGTACTGTATCTCGGGGATGTAGGGCGTGTCGTCCCACACGTAATCGTTGGCGTCGATGATATTGTCGTTGTTGATATCCTTATACTTGATGTCGCCGACCGAGTAGGTGCCGAAGCGCTGCTCGGGGCTGGCGTCGATCTCCTCCTGCGAGGTGAACAGACCCTCGGCCACCAGGACCTTGTGGGCCTGCATGGGATGGCCGATCTTCGAGAGGTGCTTGTTCTTCTCGGGATATTCGGGCTCGTCCATGGCCTTCACCTCGTTGTGGGCATAGGTGAACGTACCGCGCACGCCCACCGTGAGGTCCTCGTTTACGACCTTGTTGTAGCTTGCCGAGATGTCGATACCGCGGTTGTCCACCTCGCCGAGGTTGGCATAGGGTACCGTGGCGCCCATACCTGCCGTGGCCGAGAGCGAGTTGCGCTGCATGAAGATGTTGTAGCGGTGCTCGGTGAAGTAGTCCACAGCGATGTTCAGCGAGTGGAACAGCTCCAGGTCGACGCCCACGTTCATCTTGTTGGCGATCTCCCAGGTGGCGGCGGCGTTGCCGTAGGTGCTGATGTAGCCCGCGCCCTTGAACGAGAAGTTGTTGCCGAAGTAGTAGCCGCGGTCGCCCATGTTCACGGTGGTGAGGTAGGGGAAGCGGATGCTCAGTGCGTCGTTACCCACCTGGCCGTACGATCCGCGGATCTTGAGGTTGCTCACCACCTCCTTCAGCGGCGCGAAGAACTTCTCGTTCGAGACGTTCCATCCCAGCGCGGCCGAGGGGAAGAATCCGAAGCGCTTGCCCGAGGCGAAGTTCTCCGAACCGTTGTAGCCGAAGTTGCCCTCGATGTAGTAGCGGCGGTCGTAGTTGTAGGTCACGCGGCCCGCCAGACCCTGCTCGCGGAAGGGCAGCAGCTGCTCCTCCGACGATCCTGTGGCGTTGTTAACCTTCTCCTTCATGTGGTATACGAAGTCGGCGCCCACGTCGTGCTTGCCGAACTTGCGCGAGTACTTCACCGAAGCCTGCAACGACCACTCGTGGTAGCCGCTGTGGCCCACGCTGCTCGTAAGGTAGGTGTTACCCTCGGTGCCGATGGTCGACGAAGAGTAGTTGAAGGTGCCGTCGTCGTTCATCGTCCAGTCGTCGTCGACGCGGAAGTAGTAGGGCGTCATGTAACGGTTGGTGGCGGCGTAAGAGTAGTTGTAGAACGATACCAGCGCGTTGGCCGACAGGCCCTTGGTCACCATGTCGAGGTTCTGGTCCACGGTGAATGCCGCGGTCATGTACGAGTAGAAGCGCTTCTTGTAACCCGAGCTCATGCGGGCGTAGGGGTTCAGCTCCGTCGAGCCCGTATCCCACGAGTTGTTGTTACCGTAGCGTACGAACGTGTCGCCGTCCTCGGCGGGCAGCACCGCGGGGAAACGCGCGGGGTTGGCGCGCATCACCCAGTAGAACAGGTCGCTGGTCGACTCGTAGGGGGTGTTGTTGTACTGCAACTGGGTGTTGAGCTTGAGCGCGACCTTGGTGGTCTTGGTCATCATGGCCGACACGTTGCTCTGGAACAGATACTTCTGGTTGTTCATCGTAATGTCGAGCGGAGTCTCCTTCGGCTTCTTCAGGATACCGTTCTCGTTGAAGATCGACGCGTTGAGGAAGTAGTTCACGCGCTGGCCGCCGCCGCGCATCGAGACGTTGAAGCGCTGGTTGACGGCGAAGTTCTTGAACAGCATGTCGTACCAGTCGTTGTCGGGGAATACGTAGGGATTCAGATGCGCGCGCGTACCCTCGATCTTCTCCGACGAGTAGAACGGCATGTACTGCGTGCCCGTGGCGCGCGCCTCGTTGTACTTGGCCTCGTTGAAGAGCTCCATGTAGGTCACCGCATCGGCCACGTCCTGCACTTTGGTGGGCATTGAGAAGGTGTTGTCGACGCTCACGTTCACCGCCAGCTTCTCCGAGTTGCGGCCCTCCTTGGTGGTGATGATGATGACGCCGTTGGCACCGCGCGAACCGTAGAGTGCGGTGGCGGTGGCGTCCTTCAGCACCGAGAACGACTCGATCGACTCGGGCGGGATGTTGCCCAGCATGGTCGAGGTGATCTCCACGCCGTCCAGCACCAGCAGCGCGCCCGTGTTCGAACCGAAGGTCGATATGCCTCGCACGTAGAAGTTGGCGCTGTCGTAACCCGGCTCGCCCGAGCTCTGGGTGGCGATCACGCCCGCGATGTTACCCGCGAAACCCGTGGTAAGGTTACTCGACGTCACCACCAGCTCGCTCGGCTTGACCGACTGCACGGCGCCCACCAGCGACTCCTTCTTCTGGGTACCGAATCCCACCACGACCACTTCGTCGATCTTGGTCTGCTGCTCGATCATCGTAACCAGGGTGAACAGATAGGGATCGCCCACCGAGATCTCCTTGGGATCGTAACCTATCATCTCGAAAACGATGGTCTTGGCATTTTCGGGCAGCTTGATCGAGTATGCGCCGTTCGCGTCCGACGAAACGCCGACCGCGGGGTTTTCCTTCACGTAGACCGAAACGCCCACCAGGGGTTTGTTGTCGCCCGATCCGATGATGAGACCTTTCAGGACGCCTTTTTCGTTTTGCGCCTGCGGGTTTTCGGCTGCCGCCGTTTTCGACGGTTTCGCTGCGGCCCGATCCTTCGCTTCGGCGGCAAACGCCGCGTCGGCGCCCGTTCCGACCAGAATGCCTGCGCCCAGCATCAGTGCCGCGAGGCGCCTGAGCGGAAACCGAGACATTCGTTCAAAGAAAAATTTCCTCATAGGTTGAATGTTAATGAATGATTAATAAATGTTATTCCGTTTCTTGATTTCATACTCTCGCGGTCCGCATATGTATGCGACGCATCGCGTCGTGCGAGGGGCCTTGCGGCAGGTCGCACGCGTGCAGCGACACGCGTCGTATCGCATAACGGACTGGGAATAGATTTGTTACGAGATTTTTCCGAGGGGGGGGGTATGAGCCTGCGCTCCCTTTCGCAGAGAGCTCGGTAGCCGCAAGCCGTCGTTGGGGCGACTATGGTGCCGATATCGCGGGCAGTAGTCATGCGTTACTTCATTCAGAGTCGGCCGTTCGTAGGTCTCGCGATCGCATCGGACGGTCGATCACCATTTTAATGGTTGCAATGCCGTTGTATTGCAAAAGTTTGGGGTTTCAATTCGAAACAAAATTATGTATATTTCAAAATATATCCAAATATTTCTTCGAAAAAATTCCGCACGTGCTCCCGAGTGTGCAATATGACGATAATCAGGCAGATATTACAAAAATGTTAAATATCGGCGACGATCCTGCCGAGAGGGATTTCGGGCGTGTTTCGCCCCGACACCGCACCTGCGGCCTCATTCCCGAAACCTGCGTCTGTTGGGCGCGGGGCCATGCGAAGGAGACTGCCCGATTTTCGAAACACAACCGTTGGCGGTCGAAAGAAATGCAGTCCGCAGGACTGCGCGGGCCGCAGTCTTCGCCGCGCGGAGGCCCGCAACTCACTTTGCGTTCGTTTGCGGTCCCCGCAGGCTGCGGCCCGAACAACTGCCCTCCAGCCGAAGATAAATTTTATCCGCAGTCCGCCGTCCCTCCCGCGTCAGAAGTGGTTTTCGACGGTTTGTAGCCGATTGTGTCCGTTACGTAAAACATCGCATTCGTGATTAAACTTTTTCGGTTCATTGAAAAAGTTTTTTTCCGAAGCGGCCGTTTCCTATTTTTGCATCGATTGTGTAAATTGCTGAAAACCGAATGCGAATCAAAACGATATACATTCTATTCACCCTCGCAGGACTCGCAAGCCTCGCGGCATGCTCCGACAAGCGGGACGACACGCCCCGCGTCATCTCGGACACGGCCGTAATCGAGGTCGCGGGCAACATCCCCGAAAGCCGCACGGCCATGTACGACGAGCCCGTCACGGTAGGCGACGACGATGCCGACGGCGTCGCGGCGGTCGACACCCGCGCCGTGCTGATCGACGACATGCGCTCGGTCCACTGGACCGACGACGACAAGGTGGTTCTGTGGGCATCGAATCCGTCGGGCAGCAACGGCATCAACGGAGAACAGTTCGGATATTACACCCAGACGGCGGCCAATACGGCGCGATTCACGGGCAACATCAAGGTTAGCGACGACGAATACCGATGCGTGGCCGTATATCCCGTCCCCGCACGCACCGATGGTCGGCGTGTGACATACACCCTGCCCGACAGGCAGGACGGCACGTACCGCTCGGAGCTGGACATCATGTCGTCCGACCCGAGCAGCGGAAAGCTCGTTGAGTCCACGGGCAGCGAGGGCGTACATCTCACGATGCACCACATGTGCCACGCCTTGCAGATACGCATTCCCGAAGGCCGCAACCGTTGGGGCAAGCCCGTTACGCGCCTTCTGGTCGAGTTCCCGCGCGAAGTCGCGGGCGACATTTCGTTCGAGGTGTCGGAGGAGTCGGGCGCGGGCAGCGTCACGCTGACCAACGGCAAACGTACCATAGAACTCGATCTGTCGAAAGCTCCGTTCGACGAGCGCACCGACGGTTCGCCGCGGTACCTGTGGGTGTTCATCACCGCGGGCGCTATAAACGGCGACATATCGTTCACGCCGCTGTTCGAGGACGGATATTGCGCCGAGACGCTCTCGGCCACGGTCGACCGCGAGTTTCGGGGCGGACGCGTCACGCCGATCGACCTCACCATATCCGCCAAAGAGCAGCCCGTGACATGGATCGACTTCACGGTCGACTACACGCAGCTGGGCGAGGCCGTGAACACGCTGACGGTGACGGCTCCCGAGAACGCCCGTTTCCGCGGCGACAAGCAGAGCGAGACTGTGGGCGCTTCGGCCGACGGCAAGTTCAGCGTGGGTTACTACGCCAAATTCTACCACGACGCGTTCAAGGGCGCGCAGGTCAATCTGGTCTACGATTCGACGCACGCCATCGTAACGGGCACCGCCACCCTGCCCGCCTCTCCCGTCACCGACGGCCGCAATACCATGACGGTGAAGGCACCGTATCTGCTGGAAGAGAATTTTGATTCAGCTTTGGATTTCACAAATAACCTTGATAAAACGACGGACAATCCTGATGGTATATCGCTTACAGAAGCCAACCTTTCAGGATGGACAGCCGCCCGCGTACAGGTCCATGCAAAAAATTATGTCCAAATTGCCGTTAGACATGAGACGGTGGCAGAATACCCTGGCCGTCTGGATACGCCGCAATTACCCATTAAACCGGCATTCACAGACGGCATTAAGATTTCTGTGACATTCAACGCATACAGAACTAATTCCTATGTATATGTGACCTGCGGAAAAGTATCGGGCACCGATCCTTTGAAAGGAAACGGCGGTGTGAATGACGGGATAAAAATTGAGCCGAAAGATAACGACTTCGAAAGTTACAATATACAGCTTTCAGGATTTACATCCCAAAATAGAATATCATGGGTAGTCCAAAGAACTTACAGTTTCTCGGGTAACGGATGGATATCCAGAACATGGTATACATACTTCGACAACATCCGCGTAAGCATAGCACAATAGAAAAAACAAAAACCTAAAATCATATGATTGAGAAAAAACATCTGTTGACCATCGCGATGTGGGGGGGGGTACTCCTCATGTCGGGGTGCTCGAAAGAGGCGGCCGAAGCCGACGGCTCGGGATACGCGGCATTCGCCTGCATGCCCGACATAGTAGTCGAGGAGCAGACCCGCGCGACGGTACAACTGCCGATAGCAATACCCGCGGCGGCCGATTTCAGACTCGAAGTCACCAACGCCGACGGCAGCTACAAAGAGGTGTACGATGAGTTCCGAAAGTACGACCAGCCCTCGATGAAGAGCGGCGAATACACCGCCACGTTCTCGCTGGGCGACCCTGAGGCCGAAAGTTCGACGGCATACCGCTTCGAAGGCTCGACTGCGTTCAAGGTGACGGCCAACCGCACGACGCAGGTGACCGTACGGCCCAAGCTGGTCAATTCGGCCATACGCCTCAGCACGACCGAATGGTTCGACAACTACTACTCGTCGGCACAATTCACCGTAACCACGGAGGCGGGCAACAGCTTCGCATTCACGCCCACTTCGGGTCAGACCATCTTCGTGAAGGCGGGCACCGCGCTCAAGCTCAGAGGAACGGCCGTAAAGGCGCAGAACGGCGTGGAGGTGACCTTCCCCGAGAGCACGATAGGCACCACGAAGGCATCGTCGCTGCATACGCTAACGATCGACGCCGCACAGGCGGGCGGCGGAGCGTTGCGCATCACGCTCGGCTCCACGGACGAGATGACCGAGGTGGCCCCCGTCGAGATAGAGCTCAACCCCGAGGCTTAAACGTCGAACCGAAAATAAAAAACTACGCAATATGAAATTCACGTACAAAATAATGATGCCCGTGCTGGCGGCCGTGCTATTCGCGACGGGCTGCGAGAAGGAGAAGATCGACTTCGGAGGCGGCGGGAAGCTCGACCCCGAGATGGGATATCTGGTGCTGTCGGGCATGAACGTCAACGTCAACTCCGACACGGAGGTGGTGGAGAGCCGCGCCGAGAGCAAAAAGCCCGTCGAGGCTGCCGACGACTACATAGTGACCATCACGAGCACCTCGTCGCAGGAGGTGATGCTCACCGAGACCTACGGCAAGATCAAGCAGCGCACCGAACCCATATCGCTGCAACCCGGACAGTACCGCATCGCGGCCAAGTCGCCCAACGCCGATAACATCGCCCCCGCGGATTGGGAGTGCCCCGCATACACGGGCAGCGTGACGGCGACAGTGACCAAGAATACCACCACGCAGGCTCCGACGGTGGTGTGCAAGCTGGCCAACATAAAGACTTCGGTGTTCTTCACCGATCTGTTGAAATCGAAGTTCAGCGAGTCGACCGAGCATCCGTTGCAGGTGACGGCCAAGCTGGGCGACAACACGCTGGTGTTCGGCCGCGACGAGACCCGCAACGGATATTTCAAGGCGTTGCAGACGGTCAACAATCTGGAGGTGACACTCACGGGCGAGTACAACACCGCCGACGACGGTGCGACTCCCGTATACAAGGAGGTGAGCATGACGCAGACGATCGACAACGTGCGCGCGGGACAGTGGCGCCGACTCACCTTCGCCATACGCGTGTCGGACGAGGGTAACGTGATATTCTCGGTTCAGGTCGACACGTGGGTCGACGACGTGCCGATCGACGTGGATGCCATGTCGCTCTACGCCTGCACCGAGGAGGTGATACCCGACACAGAGGTGAGCGATCCCGATGCGCCTGTCTTGTCGAACGACGGCAGCCACGACATATCCGCTCCGCACGTGATCAGCAAAGCCAATTTCGACGAATTCGGGTACTGCGACCACCGCATCAAGCTCGTCCTCACGCCGAAAGACGACGCGACGGTCGAGAAAATCACTGCGACATTCTCGCCGGAGAGCGAGGCCCTTTTCGCGGCGCTGGTCGAGGCGGGGTACGAGAACGGTAGTATCGATATAACCCAATCGCTGACCATAGACGGTGAATCTTATGCGAATGTGAGCACGATCGGCAACGCCAAGATGATAAGCGTCTCGCATGTAGCCATGCGCAAGCTGTTCGAGTTCGCGGGCACGCACACGGTGAACATTGCCGCCACCGATTCGAAGAACCGCACGTCGTACACCGACATTACGATAGAGGTGCGGCGCAGCGGCGGCGCCGAGAACGGCCCCGTGATAGAGTGGCTCGACCACGATCTCGGCACGCGATACACGGCCAACGACATGTCGGGTGACGACTGCTGCGTGATAAACATAGGATCGGCATCGGGCATCACGGGATTCCTCGTCGACATAGGCGGAGGCGTCCTTACCCCCAAGGATTTGCAGGATCTGGGACTCGACGCCCACATGGATCTGATAAATCCCGCGACCGACGCTATGGACGCCATGCTGCTCAACCTCGGATTCAAGACAAAGGACGACGTGCGCGGCGCCAAGGAGTTGCAGTTCAACATCTCGGAGTTCATACCCATGCTGGTGGGATTGAACATCCCGGGGCCCGTCGACTTCAAGCTCACGGTGACCGACGCCGAAGGAGAGGCGAGCGGAACCATAATGCTGACCGTAAAATAGACCTATGTCGTCCGTAAATTAAAACAATGACCATGAAAAGATTCATATACATGTCGGCTCTGGCATGCGCCGTCCTCGCGGCAGGCTCGTGTGCCAAGGACACCGACGGCACGGGCGGCGAAGGGTGCCTGCGCATGACCATCGACCTCGACCGCCTCGCAACGCGTGCCGAGTCGGAGAGCTACGACCCCACCGCGAACAGCATTCTGCGCATATACAACGCGGGCGGCGAACTGATCCGCAAATACGAACCCGCCAGAACGCGTCCCGACAACCTCTATCTTATCGGCGGCGAATATACGCTGAAATACGAGTCGAGCGACGGCAGTCAGGCCACGTGGGACCATCTGAGCTACGCGGGCGATAAGGATTTCACCATCACGCCGCACAACACCACCGTGGTGGAGATGAAATGCCCCATCATCAACTCGGGCGTGAAGGTCACCTTCGACCCGAGCGTGGAGGAGAAGATCGAGGACTTCAGGGTCTACGTATGCGCCGCCGACGAGTTTTCATACGTCGCCGCCGAAAACGGTTCGGTGCCTACGCTGCTTTACGACGCCGACCGCACGGGATTCTTCCTGCTGCCCGAGGGGGTTTCGAAACTCAGCTGGGGCTTCTACGGCAAGCGCAAGGATACGGGCGCGACCGTGACGATAAATTCCGACAATAATAACCGCGCGATCGTGCCCGAGGCAGGCATGCTCTATTCGCTCAACTTCAAATTCTCGAATACGCCCGACGGCGCGCTCAACATATCGGTCCAGGTCGAGGAGGAGGGCGAGCTGGTCGACCGCACCATATACTTCAGTCCGCAGCCCGCATTCGCAGGCAGCGGATTCTCGATCGGCGCAGTCTCGGGCTACACGGGCGGCGACATGCAGGTGAAGGTGTCGGCCATCAATGCGCTCAAGAGCGTGAAACTGATCGCGGACGGCGATGAGTACGAACTCATGAACGTCACCCGCGCGGGAATCGACGGAGTGGCGTTCAGTCTGACGGACGAGTGCAACGGCACGATAACCATGTCGGAGACGTTCCTTTCGCGCTACAACGGCGGAATCCATACCCTGAAATTCAAGGCCACCGACGCAGCCGATGCCGAAGGACAGGCACAGATGAGAATCGCCATGCAGGGTCTGTTCGACATGGATGCCGCACATTACGATCTGTGGAACAATACGGCCGAACTGCGTGCCGCCATCACCGACGATGCGGCAGGCAATGTAGTGATAAAGTACCGCCGTCGGGGCACGACCGAATGGACGAGCATACCCGCAACGGAGGGCGAAGATTACACCTACACGGCCCGCGTGACGCCCGTATGGTCGTCGAAGACGGTCAACGGCCACACCGTATACACCCTCGAAAAGGGTATCTCGGCGAAGACCACGTACGAATACATGTTGTCGATCGACGGCAAGGACGGAGACGTGAAGAGCTTCACCACCGAGACAACCCAGACCATTCCCCACGGAGACATGGAGAGCGAATCGCTCCTGTGCTTCACCACCGACGGCAGCAAGAACGCCCCCTACTGGGGCAGCGGAAACAACACCATGACGACGTCGCTGTGCACCAGCTCGACATTCTCGGGAATGGGCGGCTCGCACTGCGCCAAATTGCAGGCCACCAGCACGCTGGGCTTCATGGCCGCGGGCAACCTCTTCATGGGAACGTTCGACCGCCCGGGAATGAACGGTTATGTGGACTTCGGTCACAAATACACATGGCTGGCGCGTCCCGCGGCGCTCAAGCTCAAGCTGCACGCCACTCTGGGCAACGTGAACATCAACAAGCACAGCGGCCCCCTGGCCACGGGCGCGACGGACATAGCCACGGTATACGTAGCCGTAATCGACTGGAACGCCCGACACCGCGTGACGTCGGGAACGGCCACGCCGACGGGAATATGGAGTCCCGCCGACGGTCCCGATGCCGTGAGCGAGGGCAAGATCCTGGGTTACGGAATACTCGACATAACGCAGTCAACCGCGGGCAACAGTATGGTGGAGACCACCATCCCCATCGTATGGTACGACCGCGAGAGCAAGCCCGCAGGCAACTACACGCTGATAATCTCGTGCTCGACCAGCAAATACGGCGACTATATGAATGGCTGCGACAAGAACACCATGTATGTCGACGACTTCGAGTGGGCGTACTAACCGATTGAAAGTTTTGCGAATGTCGAACCGCTGCAAACGATACATCCTCACCGCGGCCGTGCTGTTGAGCGCAGCATGGCCGTGCGCGGCCCAGTCCCGATCGGTCGCGGAGCCGTCGCACGGCATGGCCGCGGCCGAGATGCCGACGACCGTACCCACCGTAAACCAGCTGCGCAAGGAGCGCGGACTCACGTCGCGCTCGACCCTGTTCGTCCCCAAGGGACAATGGGTGTTCGGCGGCACGGCGTCGTATTCGACACACTCGAACGACAACTATTCGTTCCTCATCATCGAGGGGATCGATTCGAAGGGGCACACGTTCCGCATCAGCCCCATGATAGGCTACGCCATGCACGACAACATGGTCATCGGCGGCCGCTTCATCTACGACCGCACCCTGCTGCGCGTGGAGAACGCCCGCGTGAACATGGGCGACGAGGAGTCGGGCGTGGATATCGGCGTCGACCAATACTACGCTTTAGAGCACTCCTACACGGGCGCGATATTCTGGCGGCAGTACATCCCGCTGGGCGGCAGCCGCCGATTCGCCATCTTCACCGACATGCAGCTGGCGGCGGGAGGCACGCAGGCCAAGTTCGCCATGGACCAACCCGTGAAAGGCACCTACGAGACGGGCTACAAGCTTTCGCTGGGCGTGCTGCCCGGGCTGGTGGCCTTCGCCACCAACAACATGGCCATCGAGGTGAGCGTGGGCGTGATGGGTATCAACTACTCCAACACCAAGCAGGTGCATAATCAGGTGGAGGTCGGCAAACGCTCGTCGAGCAACATGAATTTCAAGGTCAACATCTTCAGCATAGGCCTCGGAATGGCCTTTTACCTCTAAATCGGACGCCACATGAAAAAGTATCGTATCTTATTCGCGGTTTTGCTGTCGGCCTTCGCCGCACGCGCCGAGGAGCGTCCCGATTCCACGAGCATGGTCCCCATCGCCGCGGCCGCACGCACAAATATCGAAGCTGTCCGCGCTAAAACCGCGGCTGTCCGCACCGAACCCGAGGCCGCACGCCTCGGAACCGCAGACGCACGCACGGATAGCGCGACGGCCGACGACGAGTTCCGCCGCACGCGGCAACGTTTCCTGCCCATGCGCCGACGCATCGACCGCGAGATAGGCAAGGTGAAATACGCCTACAAGGGCGAGGTGATGCTGGGACTGACGGCCTCGTACGGAACCATCACGAGCGAGGATACCGACTTCTGGGTCATAGTGGACAACATCGACGCCGAGGGAACCACCGCCACGGTGAAACCCTTCTTCGGCTATTTCTACCGCGACAACAACTGCGTGGGCGTGCGCTTCGGCTACTACTACGTCCACGGCAAGCTGGGCAACGTTGACCTCGATCTGGGCGAGAAGAACGACATCTCGTTCTCGGTGTCGGACATGAACCTCTCGACCGAGAACTTCTCGTTCGGCGTATTCCACCGCTCCTACGCGGGTCTCGACCCCAAGGGGCGCTTCGGACTCTTCGCCGAACTGGAGCTGGCCTATTCGACGGGAAAGTCGCGTTTCAACTACATGTCGGGCGACGAGACGCGCTACACCACCGGCAACAACCGCAAACTCAAGCTGTCGTTCAACCCGGGCGCGGCCGTATACATATTCCCCAACGTGTGCGGCACGCTGTCGTTCGGACTGGGCGGCATACAGTACGCCTCGGTGCGGCAGTACGACGAGGCGGGCAACAAGGTGGGGTCGCGCAACGCCTCGAAGATGCGCTTCCGCCTCAACCTGGCCGACATCAACATCGGCATGATAGTCCATTTGTGGGACAAGAAAAAGGAGTAACAGATGAACCGTATAATCCGCATACTGCTTGTGATTCTTTCGGCTGCGGCCGCGGGCTGCATCGAGAACAACATACCTTATCCCGTGGTCGAGCTGGAGATACTGGGCGTCGAGGGCAAGGGATTCACCGCCTCGGTCGACCGCATCAACCGCCGCGTGGTGCTGACGCTGGACGAGACGACCGACATCAGCCGCGTGGAGATCGACAAGGCCGAATTCACGGAGAACGCCCGCACATCGGCGGAGCTGACGGGCGTGCAGGATCTGCGGCGGCCGATCGAGGTCACGCTGTCGCTCTATCAGGACTACGTGTGGACCATAACGGCCGAGCAGGAGATCGAACGCTACTTCACCGTCGAGGGGCAGATCGGGCAGACGGTCTTCGACCTCGAAAACCGCATAGCCACGGCATACGTGGGCTCGTCGGTCGACACGAACGACGTCAGGATCCGCAGCCTCAAGCTCGGGCCGCGCGACATAACGACCATCGATCCTCCGATCGGGGAGCTTACCTCGTTCGATCCCGTACGTTTCGTCAACGTGAGCTACCACGACTTCACCGAGCGGTGGATGCTCTACGTGGTGCCCACCGACGAGACGGTGCGCCTCTCGGCCGCCGACGCATGGTCGCGCGTGATATGGCTCTACGGCTCGGGCGCGAGCGGCAGCGACATGGGATTCAAGTACCGCCGCGAGGGCGACGCGGAGTGGACCGCGGTGCCCGATGTGACCGTCACCGACGGAACATTCTCGGCATGCCTGCGCGCGGAGGCCGAAACGACCTACGAGGTGAAGGCCTTCTGCGGCGACGACGAGAGCGCCGTGCGGAGCGTCACGACGCAAGAGGTGCGCCAGGTTCCCAACAGCGGATTCGAACAGTGGACCACGCTGAAAGACATAGTATACCCCTTCGCCGACACCAACGACCGATTCTGGGGCACGGGCAACCCGGGTGCCAGCGTCGCGGGCGCGACCCTCACCACGGGCGACGCCGACACGCGGCCCGGATCGGCGGGCAAGTTCTCGGCCCGACTGGAGTCGAAGTTCGCCAACGTGATGGGCATAGGCAAGTTCGCCGCAGGCAACATTTTCGTGGGCAACTACGTGCGCAATGCGGGCACCAACGGAATACTGACCTTCGGGCGTCCGTTCGTGCTGCGCCCCACGGCTCTGCGCGGATGGCTGAAATACACGTGCGGCGAGGTGGACCGCATAAACCGTCTGCCTGCGGGCGTGTCGCTCGCCGCGGGCGACAACGACAACGGCTCGATCTACATAGCGCTGGGCACATGGACTCCCGAGGAATACGGCCTGTGCAGCAGCGCCGAGACCGACCCCGCAAGGCGTCAGTGCGGCACGGCCGAGTCGCCCCTATGCGTCGACACCCGCGACGAGAGCACCTTCTTCGACACCAAGGGCAAGGACGTGGTGGCCTACGGCGAGCTGATACTTACCGAGAGTCAGACGGAGTGGAAAGAGTTCGTGATAGAGCTCAACTACGTGCGCACCGACGTGGTGCCGACCCACATGTTCATCGTATGCTCGGCCTCGCGCTACGGCGACTACTTCACGGGCAGCACCAAGAGCGTGATGCAGGTCGACGAC
>ERZ827168.1527-NODE-1527-length-31290-cov-3.023243_pt1 | contig 31290 bp, 24 predicted proteins | sample MGYA00519868_ERZ827168 | MGnify/ENA primary metagenome ERZ827168 (study PRJEB31778, sample SAMEA3449271) | human gut metagenome | biome: human gut; feature: human-associated habitat; material: faeces | place: United Kingdom | collected 2010/2012 ...
CGGCACGGGTGCGCCGGTTTCCATCCGAACTCTTCTCTCCCTCGACGTCGAGACGAGCGCCGTAGTGGCCATGGTAGACGACGGCGGCTCGACCGGTCTTTTGCGCGAGGAGGCGGACGTGACGCCTCCGGGCGATGTGCGCAAGTGTATCCTCGCGATGGCGGCCGACCCGAAAGACCCGCTCACCCGCGCGTTCAAGTACCGTTTCCCCATCGCGAACAACCATTCGCTTGGGAACTTGATGCTGGTCGCGCTCGAGGATGCGTGCGGGTCGTTCCCCGAGGCAATCTCAGTGTGCGAGCGCATGCTCGACGCGCGGGGACATGTGTACCCCTCGACGCTGACCCACGTCACGCTTGCTGCGAAGACGCGTGGCGGGGAGCTGCTCGAGGGCCAGGCGGTTGCGTGCCATTCCGACATCGCGCTCTCGCGCGTGATTCTTCGAGGTCAGGGTTCGATCGAGCCCTATGCCCCGGCGCTCGAGGCCATTCGCGCGGCTGACCTTATCGTGCTCGGCCCCGGCTCGCTTTTCACGTCGATCATCCCGAACCTGCTCGTTCCGGGCGTCGTCGAGGCCATCCGCGAATCGAAGGGCACCACGGTGTTCGTTTGCGGGCTAGCCGACGTGCAGGGCGAGACGCTCGATTTGAGCGCCCGCGAGCACGTTGAGGCGTTGCTCGACCACGGCATGCGTGGCCTTCTCGATTACGTGCTTGTGCATTCGTCGCGTCCGCTTTCGCCTGACCAGAACGCCTTCGCCCCTTCGGCGGCTGACCCCCAGGAGTCCGCGGGTATCCACTCGGTCGCGGTCACCTACGACGACGTTATGGCCATCCAAGCCCAAGGTCCGCGCGTTATCGTTCGCGATCTGGTCGACCACAAGCGTCCGACCTGGCATGATCCGGAGGCTTTTCGGGAAGCGCTTTGGGGGGTGCTCAAACTATGTCGTTCACGGCGGAAGTAAAAGACGAGCTCGCGCGCGTTCTGCCCGAATGTTCGCATTGCGGGAAGGCAACGCTCGCCGCGCTCGTGCGTATCGAGGGAACGCTGTTCGTCTCCGGTCCCGGGCGCTATCGCGTTGAAATCGCTACGGATGTGCCGAGCGTTGCGCGCCTTGTGATAAAGCTTTTGCATGGCATCTACCAGCTGCGAACCGAGCTCACCGTGCGCCGCAGCGTGCTCCATAAGACGCCAAACTACCTGATCGAGGTTCCCGCGCAGCCCCATCTTCCCAAATCGTTGCTCGATTTGGGCGTCATCACCAAGGAAGGCGGCCTGGAGGTTGGCATTCGTCCCGACATCGTTGCCAAGCAGTGCTGCGCCGCAGCCTACGTGCGCGGCGCGTTTTTGGGCAGCGGTTTCATCGCGAACCCGCGCGGCGACTTCCACTTCGAGATCACCGTCGAGTCCGAGTCCCTCGCCGAGGGGCTTGTGGCCCTGCTCGCCGACAAGGGGATCAAGGCGCGCATCATGCAGCGCCGCAGCTCGTATATGGTGTACCTGAAGTCGGGAAACGCAATTCTCGAGTTCCTTGCATTCGTCGGCGCCCATCAATGCGCGCTGCGGCTTGAGCAGGAGCGCGTCGTGAAGAGCGTGCGCAACGACGTGAACCGCATGACGAACGCCGAGATAGCGAACCAGGCGAAATCGTCGTCCGCGGCGGTCGACCAGCTCTTTGCCATCCGCACGGTGCTCGAGGCGCACGGCATGGAGAACCTGCCGCCTGCGCTGCAGGAGTTCATCCGCCTGCGCGTGAGCTTCCCCGACGCGAGCATCAAGGAGCTCGGCGAGCGCGCGAACCCGCCGCTCTCCAAATCGGCGGTCTATCATCGCATTCGGCGCATCGAGCAGCTTGCGCGCGAAGCCGCAAACCGAAAAGGGTAGCGGCTCCGCAGGCAATTCGCCCGAAGACGGCGTGCATTCGCGCAAGGTCGGCTAGACTGACCCTGTGCGTCAAGGAAAGTAATCCTTCGAAAGGAGATTTGCATGGCAATCAAGGTAGGCATCAACGGTTTCGGTCGCATCGGGCGCCTGGCGTTCCGCGCGATGGTGAAAGATCCCGCGATCGAGGTTGTCGCCGTGAACGACTTGGGCGACATCCCTACGATGGCGCATCTGCTCAAGTACGATTCCGTTCATGGACGTGCCTTTGGCACGGTTGAGGTCACCGAAGACGGCTTTATTGCCGACGGCTATGCCGTGAAGGTCCTTTCCGAGCGCGACCCCAACAACCTTCCCTGGGGCGAGCTGGGCGTGGAGGTCGTCGTGGAATCCACGGGCATCTTCAAGACCGGCGAGCTCGCAAGCGCTCACATCAAGGCCGGCGCGAAGAAGGTCGTCATCACGTGCCCCGCGAAGGGCGAGGACGCCACCATCGTCATGGGCGTGAACGACGGCGAGTACGACGCCGAGAAGCACAACATCATCTCCAACGCTTCCTGCACGACCAACTGCCTGGCACCGGTTGCGAAGGTTCTCATGGAGAACTTCGGCATCAAGCGCGGCTACATGAATACTATCCATTCCTACACCAATGACCAGAAGATCCTCGACCTTCCGCATAAGGACCTGCGTCGCGCCCGCGCTGCAGCCATGTCGATGATCCCGACCACCACGGGCGCCGCCCGCGCAGTTGCCCTCGTGCTTCCCGAGCTCAAGGGCAAGCTCGACGGCTTCGCCACGCGCGTTCCAACCCCCGACGGATCGATGGTCGACCTGACCGTCGAGCTCGATCGCGAGGTCACGGCCGAGGAAATTAACGCCGCGATGAAGAAAGCCGCCGAGGGCGAGCTCGCAGGCATCCTCGAATACACCGAGGACCCGATCGTGTCCATTGACATCGTGGGCAACGACCATTCTTCCATCTTCGACAGCGGGCTTACCATGGTCATGGGGGGCAAGTCCAACCTCGTGAAGGTCGTATCCTGGTACGACAACGAGTGGGGCTACTCGAACCGCGTGAAGGACCTGGTGAAGATTCTTCTGTAATCTGAATCACACATGATCGGGCGGCTTCTTGCCGCCCGTTTCTTTGTCGAAAGAGGAGACTCAATGGCATCAATCAAGACCATCGACGAGCTTGATGCGCGTGGCAAGCGCGTTCTCGTGCGCGTTGATTTCAACGTTCCCGTATCCGACGGCGTCGTGACCGATGACACGCGCATCAAAGCGGCGCTGCCGACCATCGAGAAGCTTGTCGGCGACGGTGCGCGCGTCATTCTCATGAGCCACCTCGGCCGTCCGTCGGGCGAGGGCTTCGAGGAGAAGTTCTCGCTGCGCCCAGCTGCCCTGCGCCTGGCGGAGCTTCTCGGCAAGCCGGTCGCGTTCGCAAAAGACACGGTGGGCGAGGATGCGCAGGGGAAGGCGGCGGCGCTTCGCGAGGGGGACGTGCTCCTGCTCGAGAACCTGCGCTTCGACAAGCGCGAGAAGAAAAACGATCCCGCATTTTGCGAGGAACTCGCCAAGCTCGGTGACGTCTACGTCAATGACGCGTTCGGCACTGCCCATCGTGCACATGCTTCCACGGCCGGCGTCGCGGCGCTTCTGCCGGCATACGCGGGTTACCTCATGCAGCGCGAGGTGTCCACGCTCACGGGCATGCTCGAGAACCCGAAACGCCCCTTCGTCGCGATTCTCGGAGGATCGAAGGTTTCCGACAAGATCAAGGTCATCGACGCACTCATCGACAAGTGCGAGACGCTCGTCATCGGCGGCGGCATGTGCTTCACATTCCTTTTGGCCGAGGGTAAGCAGGTCGGCACCTCGCTTAAGGAAGACGAGTGGGTCGCTCGCGCCGGCGAGATGATGGAGAAAGCGGCTGCTCGCGGTTGCAAGCTGCTCCTTCCCGTCGATGTCGTGTGCGCCGACAGGTTCGCCGAGGACGCGAACACGCTCACCTGCTCGGTTGATGCCATCCCCGCCGACATGATGGGCCTCGATGTCGGACCCGAGACCGCCAAGCTCTACGCCGAGGCCATCGCCAGTGCGCAGACGGTGTTCTGGAACGGCCCTATGGGCGTGTTCGAGATGGACGCGTTCGCTGCGGGCACGAAGGCAGTGGCGCTCGCGGTGGCCGCCAACAAGGAGGCTGACACGGTCATCGGCGGTGGCGATTCGGTCGCTGCGGTCAACAAGTTCGATCTTGCCGACCAGATGACCTTCATCTCGACCGGCGGTGGCGCAAGTATGGAACTCGTGCAGGGAGAAGCGCTTCCCGGCGTCGAGGCGCTGCGTTAAACTGGCGGTATGCAAAGAGGGGAGGCGGCAAGGCGCGCGTAGCGTGCTTTCGTCTCCCCGTTCTTTTTCGCGGAAAGGACTAGCCATGGCAAGAAAACCTATGATGGCAGGCAACTGGAAGATGAACAACGCCATCGGCGAGGCGGTCGTGCTCACCCAGGAGATCTCCAACAACTGGTGGAAGGACTGGGAGGACAAGGTCGATGTCGTCATCTGCCCGCCGTTTGTCGATTTGAAGCCGGTGAAGACGGTGCTCGAGTTCGACAAGACGAAGATTTTCGTCGGTGCGCAGAACGTGTACTGGGAGGAAGCCGGTGCGTTTACTGGTGAGGTGTCTGTGCCCATGATCCGCGAGTGCGGCTGCGACTATTGCATCGTCGGGCATTCGGAGCGCCGCGGGCTTTTCGGCGAGACGAATGAGGACGTGAACAGGAAGGTGCGCGCGCTTCTGGGCGGTCGCCTTGCGCCGATCGTATGCGTTGGCGAGTCGCTCGCCGTCCGCGATGAGGGCACGACGAATGAGTACGTGTGTGCCCAGGTGAAAGCTGCGTTTGCGGGTGTCGATGCGGATGACGCCGCGAAGTGCGTCGTGGCTTACGAGCCTATTTGGGCTATCGGCACCGGCCGTACGGCAACGCCCGAGCAAGCAGAAGAAGTGTGTGCGGCCATCCGCGCTCAGCTCGCCGTGCTCTTCGGCGAGGAAACGGCCCAGGCTATGCGCATCCTCTACGGCGGCTCGATGAACCCTGGAAACGTCGACGCGCTCGTGGCAGAGCCCGACATCGACGGCGGGCTTATCGGCGGCGCGAGTCTTAAATGCGACTCCTTCATCCAGCTCGTGAAGGCGGTCATGCAATAATGGGTGCTCTCGAACCGTCTGCGCGCGAGGGCCTCGCGCTTCCCGTGTGCCTCGTCATCATGGACGGCTTCGGGCTTGCGCCCGCAGGTCCCGGCAACGCCATCTGGCTTGCTCGCACGCCTTTTCTCGATAAACTGTTCGCGGGTGAGTGCACGCGCCTTCAGGCGTCCGGCGAGGCGGTCGGCCTGCCGGAGGGCCAGATGGGCAACTCCGAGGTTGGGCATTTGAACATCGGCGCCGGCCGCATCGTCCATCAGGAGCTTACGCGCATCAACCGCGCGTGCCGCACGGGTTCCATCGACGAAAACGAGGTCATCAACGCGTGTCTTGATTCGTCTAAGGAGCCAGGCCGTGCGCTGCATGTCATGGGGCTTCTCTCCGATGGAGGCGTCCATTCGAGCAACGAGCACCTTTTCGCGATCCTCGAGCATGCGGTCTCGCGCGGTCTCGAGGACATCCGCGTGCATTGCTTCCTTGATGGTCGCGACGTGCCACCCTCGAGCGGGGAGGGCTACGTTGCCGAGCTCGAGCGCCTTATCGCCTCGAAGGGATGGGGGCGGAGAGTCCGCATTGCGTCGATTTGCGGGCGCTATTACGCGATGGACCGCGACAAGCGCTGGGACCGCGTGCAAAAGGCGTGGGAGGCAATCGTTTGCGCGAAGCCTTGCGCAGACCTCGGAGCATGCGACGTGGTGTCAGACTCGTACGCCGATGGCGTAACGGACGAGTTCTTGGTCCCGTGCGCGCTTGACCCCCGCGGGGTTCGCGACGGCGACGGCGTTATCTTTTTCAACTTCAGGCCCGACCGGGCGCGAGAGTTGACGCGCGCGTTCGTCGATCCCGCTTTCGATGGGTTTGAACGCCCAGTGTTCCCGCAGGTGAGCTTCGTCTGCCTGACCGAGTACGATCCCGATATCCCCGCACCTGTGGCGTTTCCGAAGGAGTTCCCCGACAACGTCTTGGCCGACGTGCTCGCGTCGCGGGGCCTTCGCCAATACCATATCGCGGAGACCGAGAAGTATGCGCATGTTACGTTCTTCCTGAACGGGGGCCGCGAGGAGCCCAAAGTGGGGGAGGAGCGCCAGCTCGTAGCGAGCCCGAAGGTGGCCACCTACGATCTCCAGCCGGAGATGAGCGAGCCCGAGGTTGCGCGCGATTTGGCGCAGGCAATCGATGGGGGCGAGGCCGACGTGTACATTGTGAACTTCGCGAACTGCGACATGGTGGGGCACACGGGCGTCATTCCCGCGGCGGTCGCTGCCGTCGAGTCGGTTGACGCTGGCGTTGAACAGGTGCTTTCCGCTGTTAAGCGCGCAGGAGGGGTGGCGTTCGTCACCGCCGATCACGGTAACGCAGACAAGATGCTTGCCGAGGACGGCTCTCCCCATACTGCGCACACCACCGCACCGGTTCCCTTCGCGCTCGTTGACTACTCGGGGCGTGGTCTTCGCCTTTCGGGCGAGGAGGGCGCGCTTTGCGACATTGCGCCGACGATGTTGGCGGCGATGGGCGTTGAGGCTCCCCGCGAGATGACGGGAAAGAGCCTGCTCGCCTGATTCGTTTGCGAAGTTTACGGACGATTCGTGTAGGGGCTTCCCTCGGTCAGGATTTGGCGGAGGAAGCCCTTGTTTCGTTATGCCGTTTCCCGTATAATCTATAACTTGCGTATGGTTGCGCGCGATGCGCAACAGGTAGTAATCGAGTAACGAAAAGAGTAACGTTTTGAATCCATTGCTCATCCTCATGCTGATTCTGCTGGTCATCTCCGGCATTGGCTTGATCATCTTCATTCTTCTGCATTCCGGCAAGGGCACCGGCATCTCCGACATGATTGCCAGCTCGGTGTACTCCACGCAGACGGGTACGAGCATCGTCGAGAAGAACCTTGATCGCATCACGATCATCTTCGCGATCATTTTCATCGTGTCCCTTCTCGTGCTGATGGTTATTTACCCTCAGGGATCGATTTCCCGTTAGCTTGCAATATCCCCTAATATCAAAAAAAATGAGATTAGGGGTTGCGCAATGAGGTAGAAAGGCGTAATATACTACCTCGCGACGCGGACATGGCTCAGCTGGTAGAGCACCACCTTGCCAAGGTGGGGGTCGCGGGTTCGAACCCCGTTGTCCGCTCCAGAAATTCAAGCGACCTGGTCATCCGACCGGGTCGCTTTTTAATATCACAAATCTCTCACATATCCCGAAAAGGCAGCTATCATGGGCTCACGCCCAATCGTTAGCACCATCTTGTTTTCGGATAGGGGAGAAGAATCATGTCGGTATGGAAACTGTCGCCCAATGAGTGCAGGACGCTCGACTTTAGCAATCCAGATGAGCTGTTGCGGTATGCCAAGAAGCTCATCGGTCATTCTTTTCGAGAGGTGCTTATGCTCGGCATATCGCCTGATGATTCGTCGATGAAGGATTATGGCAACGTTAAGTTCAAAGGCGGTATGGGCACGCTCATCGAGGAGCGCTACTTTGGTTACAAGGCGAATAGCGATGAGCACCCTGATTTTCCAGATGCTGGCGTAGAGCTGAAGGCTACCTGCTACGACGTCAAAAAGGACGGAGAACTGTCTGCTGGAGAGCGGCTTTCCATCACTAATATACATTACGACGAACGCATTGAGGCCAATCTTGAAGAGTCTGGCGTTTGGCACAAGGCTTCCCTTATTCTTCTCATCTACTACGAACGCGACCGTTCCATCGAAAAGCTTGATCAGAAAATCAAGTACGTGATTATGTTTACGCCGTCTGATGTTGACTGGGCAATCATCAAGCAAGACTATGAGTTAATTCAGAAGATGGTCATGGACGGCGAAGCTGACATGCTGAGTGAGAGTCTGACGCGTTACCTTGGAGCGTGCACTAAAGGCGCGACTGCCGCCAAGTCCTGGGTTAATCAATATCGAAATCCCGCCCGACAGGCAAAACAGCGTAATTTTTGCTTCAAGCGTCAGTATATGGATTACGTACTGCATCACTACATTATGAGCGAGCCGGAAGACAGCGAGAGCATCATTGTAGACGCTTCCGTTCTGAATAAGCAGACTTTCGATGAATACGTGCTGTCCGTGATTAACGCTCATGCTGGGAAAACTGATAAACAGCTTTGCGAAATGCTTGGAATGGCATACACGGGGAACAAGGCGCAATGGGTTTCAATCACTTATAAGCTTCTCGGTCTACGAGGCGAACATGCTCAGGAGTTTGAGAAGGCAGGTATCAGTGTCCGAACTATCAGGGTAAAGCCGTATGGAGGAGTGAAAGAAAGTCTGTCGCTTGACACGTTCGATTTTATCGACCTGCTCGAAGAGGAGGATTGGGAGCACTCCGATCTTTTCACTTATTTTGATGAGACTAGGTTTCTTTTCGTCGTCTTTCAACAGGTTGATGAGTCGATGGTCCTGCGTGGCGCCCGCTTCTGGAGTATGCCGATTACTGACATGGAGGGCCCCTTGCATGACGTTTGGGATAAGACGAGAGAGGTCATAGCTGAGGGCGTTGAGCTTGTGCCAGTAAGGCAGAAGGACGGCAAAATCGTTGTCAAAAACAACTTGCCCAGCAAACAGGATAACCCTGTTGCGCACGTCCGTCCTCACACGGGAAAGAGCGCATATCGTTTCATGGACGGTTCGGAAATCGGCGATGTCGAGAGATATGCCTCGCCGTTGCCGGACGGACGCTGGATGACGAAGCAGAGCTTCTGGCTGAATAACGATTACGTGTACAGCATTGTCGATTTGGTAGGGGACAACGACAGCGAAAGAGGTTAGTGCTCTTTTTCTGGGTGTCCCATAATCGGATCTTCCCATAGCGGTGTTGATCGGATACAATAGCCTTCTGTGAAATTCGACAGGCACAGTAGCTAAGGAGAAACGTGCCATGAATACTATCAAAGTTGCCGAGCTGTTTGCCGGCGTGGGAGGCTTTCGCCTTGGTTTGGAGGGCTATAACAATCCCGACAATCCTGAATTCGATATGCCGTCTGCGGGTCCTTTTGAGACAATTTGGGCGAATCAGTGGGAACCGCCTGGAAACGATAGCAAGCAGTTTGCCTGGCGTTGCTACGAGGAACGCTTCGGGGAAGGAAGTTGCGTTAACGAGGATATCAATAAGGTACTCGATGCTTACGAAAAGGGCGATATTGATATTCCCGATGTCGATATGGTTGTCGGTGGTTTCCCTTGCCAAGATTATTCGGTTGCCAAACCGCTCGCGAAGGCTGGAGGTATCGAGGGCAAGAAGGGCGTGCTCTGGTGGGATATCTACCGATTTCTGCATCTAAAGGAACCTCGATATGTCCTTCTCGAGAACGTCGACAGGCTATTGAAGAGTCCCGCCTCGCAACGCGGTCGCGATTTCGCCATCATGTTGTCATGCCTGTCTGATCTTGGCTACTCCGTTGAATGGCGTGTGGTCAACAGCGCTGAGTACGGTTTCCCGCAGCGCCGCAAGCGTGTTTATATTTACGCTGAGCTCACATCCGAGAGCTGGAACCTCGAAGAGCGCATTTCGAGCGGGGTATTGTCTTCTGCTTTGCCGATAGTAAAGCCAGAAGTCTTCAATGATTTCATGGTCCCGAATGACCCGTACGAGGCTACGCAATCGTTCAACGTAGGCGGCAAAGGCAAATCGCCGTTCGGCACCGCTGGGGCGATGAGCGATTTCCGTGTTGTCACGTGTGATGTCGCCGAGGACTTCTGCGGTGAGCGCCGTACGCTCGGTGATGTGATTGTCTCGCCGAAGGAAGTACCAGAGTCGTTTTATATTCCCGAGGAGAAGCTTGAGAGGTGGCGCTACCTCAAGGGTTCGAAGAGCGAGGAGCGCGTGAACAAGCAGACGGGTTTCAAGTACCATTATTCTGAAGGATCGATGGCTTTTCCCGACTTGCTTTCCAACCCGTCCCGCACGATTCTGACTGGGGAGGGCGGCTCGGGGGCATCCCGCTTCAAGCATATTGTGGAAATCGATGGGCGTTATCGTCGCCTTGTTCCAGACGAACTCGACCAGCTGCAGGGCTTTCCGAGGGGTTGGACAAATGTTGGCATGACCGATGGCCATCGCGCGTTCTGCATGGGCAATGCGCTCGTCGTGGGAATCCCGCATCTCATCGGGAAACAGATAGCGGCACAACAACGTTAACGTGGCTTGTTCTCTCGCTTGAGGGTTTCATCACCTTTTTAGCTATCAAGAAGGCCGTCATCGCCTTGGTCGGGCGATGGCGGCCTTGGTTTATCTCGATAGCGGAAGGCGTCCCGATGATGGGGCATGGCTCTGGTTGACTCTAGTGGATTCGCCAAATAGCAAAAGAGCCAGGCGCTTTTGCCTGGCTCTTGAATTCATGGTGGGCGATACAAGATTTGAACTTGTGACCCCTACCGTGTCAAGGTAGTGCTCTCCCCCTGAGCTAACCGCCCATGATTTGTTTCCGCTTCGTGCTTCTGCTTGCCGCGTCAACAAGACGATAGTTTACCAGAACGAGAATCTTTGCCAACCCCTAATCTCAACTTTTTTGAAAAAGTTTGGGTGGCTGGGAAATCGGTGGGAAATCTGCCCAGGTTGCAAGCCGCACCTCGTCTTAAAGCGTCGTGCGTTGCAGGGCTCCCAGGACAGCTATCCGCCGCTTACTTCGTCATGCGCACGCCGACGTAAATCGCGGTGTCGGGGAGTCCCTTGATCTTGTAGACACTCGACAGCGGAATCGCGGAAACTCGCCAGTTGTACGTCACGCCGTTCGCCTCGATTGTGCCGGATCGATAGGTGTTCCCCGCATTATCGGTGCCCGAGTCGGCGATTGGCGCCTCGGCGAGCCCTGAAGCCGTCATAGCATTCTGGATAGCCGCATCTACGCCGCCCGACGAGAAGTCGGCGAACTTCAGTCTCATGTCAGTCGTGCCCGAACGGTTAACCGAAAGCGTCCACGAGCCCTTCAGAAGGCGCGAGGCATCCGTTGCCGAAAGGCTCGATATGCCGCTTGCGTACATCACGCCGGCTTCGGCGAGGGAGACGTCGCTCGGAAGCTTCACGATGTCGAAGCCGCCGTCGGGGTACTCGCCTTCTTTGGTCGTCTCGTAGGTGGTGTACCCGGCGTTGGCGAGCGCCTGTTTAATCGCGTTGTCGTCGCTTTCCATAAACGTCGTAAGGTTGGGGATGCCGTAACTCACGTCGCGCGCGAGGTTGTCTGCGACCGTCTGCTCCGCTCGAGCAGGTGCGCCGTAGACGCCGTCGAAGTACTTCGCGAGCATGAAGGTGCCGATGAGGGCTGCAACAATGATGAAGACCCCCGCTAGTGCGTACGACTTGCGGGGGAGCTCGAACGGTCGCGCAAGGCTCGAGCCGTCGATATACTTCACGGAACCTTCGATGTCGGTGAACTCGGGCTCGTGGTTGCGATAGGGCGCATCTTCGAACTTATCGATTGTCATGCTTTGCTCCTGGATGGTTTGTGCATTTCGCCGATTATAGCATTGCCCGTTCATAGCTCCATGGTAGGATACCCACTGCCCGTGGGGGAGTAGCTGGCGCGACATACGCGCGGCACGTTCAACATCGTGGTTCGTCGTAAGGCGGATCTGGCGTGTCTGAAATAGCGAGACTCATGGCGCATCGATTACCTCGGTGCGCCATGAGTCTTTTTTTATACCCCCGAGCATTTTGACGAGAAGGCCGTAACCGAAAAGGAGACAACGACAGTGGACCTTTCCATCTTTGCAAGTCCCGAAGCGTGGATCAGCTTAGTGACGCTCATTTTTTTGGAGATTGTGCTTGGCGTGGACAACATCGTGTTCATCTCGATCACTTCGAATCGCCTGCCGGAGGAGAAGCAGCATATCGGCCGCAAGCTCGGCCTTGCCGGCGCGATGCTTTCCCGCTGCATCTTCCTCTGCTTCGCGAGCTATCTCGTACATATGGTTGCACCGCTGTTCACGATTGACCTCGGGTTCTTCGCCCATGGCTTCTCCGTGCGCGACATCGTGTTGCTGCTTGGCGGTGCGTACCTCATCTACAAGGGCATCGACGAGATGCGCGACGTGCTCGCGCTCACTGAGGAGAAGGCGTCGCATTCCGAGGAGCACAAGGCGAAGCATCAGATTGGGCTTGGTCAGGCTATCGGTACCATCATGGTGATGGATGTCGTCTTCTCGATCGACTCGGTTATCACGGCGGTGGGCTTGGCGAACTACCTCATCATCATGATCCTCGCGGTTGTAATCGCAGTCATCATGATGATGGTGTTCATCGACCCGATTTCCGACTTCATCAACAAGCACACGGAAATGAAGATTCTCGCGCTCTGCTTTATCTCGGTCATCGGCATTCTGCTCGTGCTCGATTCGCTTGGCATTAACTCGGGCATCGAGGTCCTCGACATGCACATGGAGAAGCTCATGGTGTACTTCGCCATGGTGTTCGCCTTTGTGCTCGAGCTCATCCAGATGCGCTGGTCGTCGAATTACGCGAAGTGGAAGCAGGAAGTTGCCGCGAGCTCCACGCCTGCGAACGACGACACGGTGGAGAAGACGGCGCGCGAAGAGTCTTCTGCAGACGTAAAGGCTGTTGAAGCGGGCAATGCTTCCAAGGGGGAGGGCGAGTAGCTCCCGCATGCCGAAGGGCCTCTGGGCGGGTTTATCGAAGGTGTTTCAAAAAAGTTGAAATTACCCCTTGCGCGCTTAGCTGGTTCTGATAATATATGCAACGTTGCGTTTGACGCAGCCAAGAAATTCGTCGGAGTGGTGGAACGGCAGACACGCTAGCTTGAGGTGCTAGTGCCCACTTGAACGGGTGTGCGGGTTCAAATCCCGCCTCCGACACCATCGAAAAGCAAAGCCCCTCTTCTGAGGGGCTTTTTCTTTATCGTGAGACCCGTGGACCCGTGAGACGTATGTTGGTGCAATCGGGCTGATTGAAAGCGATGCGATGCGGGAAAGCTGCGTATCTTGATGACCCGTCGGCTTTTTAGACGGCTCGAGGCTGGTTGCGCGTTCGCAGGGCTGCTCGAGCGGACAGCCAGCCAGAAGGTTTCGCGTAGGCAGCCGACAGCAGCCTCCACCCCTTTGGGACTCGCCTAAGCCTCCCTGTCGGTCCAGGGGGCAAGTTTCGCGTCGCCCTCGGCGCCGAACAGCTCGACGCACTCTTCCGACACGACGAAGCGCGCTGCATCGGGAAGGATGCGTGCTGCAAAGGGCGTCGTCGCCTTTGCGACCTCGCCGTCGTATTGAATCTGCATCGGTGGGTCGGCCTCGACGACAACCTCCCTCGCCTGGAACGTTTCGATGGTCTCGGGGCTGTCCTTGAAATTGCCCTCGTGGTCGATGGCGCGCGCGAACAGCGCCGGTAAAAGCCCAAACGCGTTTTCGGCCTTCAGCACCACGATGTCGAGCAGTCCGTCGCGCGGGCTGTTCTTGTTCGTGACGGAGATATCGAATTGAATCTTCGAGAAGTTCACGATCAGGATTCCCAACCCCTCTTCCTCAACGGTCTCGCCGTCGAGCGTGAGCGTGATCTTCGAGGTGGGAGGCAGGGGGTTTGCGAGCGCGGCGGAAAAGTACGCCATAGGCCCGAGCAGGCGTTTCGAGGGCTGTGCGCCCTTCATGATCATCGCGTCGTACCCGGCACCCGCCATGATGCCGAAGCCTTTCTTCGCGGATTCGCCGTCATCGGCGCGAAATTCGATTTCGGCCATGTCGAAATCGAGCGTGATTCCGGCGCGCAGCATCTTCGCGAGCGCATGGGGCTCGTTGGGCGCTGCAAGGTTCAGCGCGAGAAGATTTGCGGTGCCTGCGGGAAAGGGCATAACGGGAATTCCTGTGCCGGCAAGGGAATACGCGGTGGCCGTGACCGTTCCGTCCCCGCCGCTCGCGATGACTGCGTCGAAATCTCGAGCGTCGGCGATCAAGCTTTCGAGCTCGGTCGTCCCGTCGGTCGAGCGCAGGCAGACCTCGTCGCCGTCGGCGGCGAACGATCGCACAAAATCGTAAATCGCGCCTTCTCCGTAACCAGACGCCAGGTTGTTCAGCACGAGTAGTTTCACAGATTCCCCTTCGATTGCTATTATGAGGATTGTAAAGCAACACGCGATTAGGCGTGCTAGATAAGTAAGGAAACCATTTTGTACCTAGCCGACCAAGCGAGCCTCGAGGCGTTCGTCGAACGCGTTACGGGTGCAGAAGTGCTCGCCATCGATACCGAGTTCCTCCGCGAGACAACCTACTACCCGAAGCTCTGCCTGCTTCAGATGGCCACTGACGACGAAGTCGCCATCATCGACCCGCTCTCGGTGGACGACCTTTCCGTGGTCGCCCCGCTTCTCGAAGACGAGCGCACGGTGAAGCTCTTTCACGCGGGCGGGCAGGACATAGAGATTCTCCTGCGTGAGGTGGGATCGATGCCGCGTCCCCTTTTTGACACGCAGGTGGCTGCGGCTCTTCTCGGCCATACGCAGCAGATTGGCTACGGGGCGCTCGTGCATGCTGTTTGCGGCGTCACGCTCAAGAAAACCGACTCCTATACCGATTGGTCGCAGCGCCCGCTTTCCGATTCTCAGATCGACTATGCGGCCGACGACGTGATCTATCTTCCGCGCGTATACCGCAAGATGAGAAGCGAGCTCGAATCGAAGGGACGCCTTGGGTGGCTTGCCCCCGACTTCGAGGAGATGATGAACCCCGCGAAGTACAGTGAGGATCCTCGCCTGCGCTATCGTCGCCTGAAACGAGTGACGCAACTCGACGAGAGGCAGTTGTGCGCGGCGCGCGAGTTCGCGGCGTGGCGCGAGGAGGAAGCCCGCAAACGCGATATGCCCCGCAAGTGGCTTGTCTCCGACGAGCAGATTGTGGAGGCTTGTCGTCGCGACGCGCGCACGATTGACGATCTTTACATGGTTCGAGGTGTGCGGGAGAAACTTCCCGTGCGCGATGCCCGCGCGGTGATCGAGCGCATGAACAAGGCTCGGTCGCTTCCGAAAAGCGAATGGCCCAATCTGGGGAAACCGTCGCGCAATGAGCGCAATGTGGACGCTTCAATCGACCTTATGGCAGCGCTTGTCCGCCTGCGCGCGAAGGAGAACGGGGTTGCCATGCAGACGCTGGCGAGCCATAGCGATTTGGCGGCGCTTGCGCGAGGCCACTCTGAGGACAGCGATCTGATGCGCGGGTGGCGATGGACGCTTGTGGGGGAGGAACTTGTCGACCTCCTCGAAGGCCGCATCGCTTTGAGCCTCAGCAAGGGCGAGCTCGTCGTCGAGCGTCTGGGGTAGCGAGGGCCTGCTTTCGGGGCTCGGCTTCGGCGTTATGTAGGAGCGCCCAAAGGGGGACAGTTCTCGCTACCGGTGTCGCCCTTGCGCGGCGATTGAGGACGTTTCGCGTAAAGCGCCGCCCTGCGTTTGGGCGCGGGTTTGCATGCGCTAAAGTGTACAATTGTTCGTAATAACGAGAAGGCATCGTCTCCCCTTCATGAAGGAGTGAGTTGTATCTATGTTTATGAGTGGAAGCTACCTCGCATTCATCGTCCTCACCATGGTGATCGGCCTGGGGGCTCAATGGTATGTGAACAGGCAAATCTCCAAGTTCTCGCGCGTGAGGTCGTCGTTCGGCATGACCGGTGCCCAGATGGCGCAGCGCATGCTTGCCGACCACGGCATCACCAACGTCGCGATCAGGCAAGGCGGCGCGGGGCAGGACCACTTCGACCCGCGCAACAATTCCATCACGCTCGACCCTGAAGCCTACAACGGCACGAGCATCACGGCGATTGCCACGGCGTGTCACGAAGCGGGCCACGCGTGCCAGTTCGCGCAGGGCTATACACCCATGACGGTGCGCGGCGTGCTCGTCCCTGCGGTGAACCTTGCATCGAACGCCTGGGTTTTCCTGCTCGTGATAGGAATCGTTCTGCAGCTTGAGGGCCTTCAGGCGCTCGCGATTGCCATGTACGCGGTTGTCTTGGTATTCCAGCTGGTCACACTCCCTGTCGAGTTCAACGCTTCGCACCGCGCGATGGACTACCTGTCAGGTGTCGGAGTCGTCTCCGCTGAGCGCAAGGGCGCTTTCAACGTGCTGCGCGCCTGCGCTTTGACCTATGTGGCCGCGGCACTCATCTCCGTGCTGCAGCTTCTGTGGCTTTTAAGCCAGCGCGAAGAATAGCTGCCATGGAACGCTGGGAGGAAAGTCTCAAGCGCGCCCGCAGCGCAGCGCGGGCAGCGGAGGGCAAAATGGACGCAACTTCTCGAAAATATGCTTCCGAGCAGGCGAAATTCGGGTCAACATATGCGGTAGAATCCGCAGGCGGAAAAACCAAGGCAGAGTCTGAGCCCCTCACGGTTTCGGGCGCCATGGCGCTTGCGAAAGGAGCGCTCGAGAACGTCACCGTGAAGCTCGTCGGCGAGGTATCCGAGGTGTCGAACAAGGCGGGCTATAAGGCCGTCTATTTCACGGTGAAGGATCAGAAGGCATCGCTTCCCTGTATGATGTGGCTCAATCGCTATCGGGCATGCGGAGTCGAGCTCGATGTCGGCGCGCTTGTCGAGCTGACGGGGCGGTTCACCCTCTACGCGCCGAAGGGTCGCATGAACTTCGACGTGTTCTCGGTAAGCTTGGCGGGCGAGGGGAACTTGCGTATGCAGGTTGCGAACCTCGCGCGCAAGCTTTATGTGGAAGGTCTCACCGACGAGGCGCGAAAGCGTCCCGTTCCTGCAAATATCCAGGTTGTAGGCCTTGTTACCTCGCCTCGTGGAGACGCAGTGCACGATGTCTTGCGAACGCTTCGCCGTCGCTGGCCGCTTGCGAGGGTTCTCGTCGCGGGTGTACCTGTCGAAGGTGCGCGTGCGCCGCAGGAGCTCGTCCGCGGCATCGATTGCGTGTCGCGCGCGGGTGCCGAGGCGGTTCTGCTCGTCCGCGGCGGCGGGTCGTATGAGGACCTCATGCCCTTCAACGACGAGGGGCTTGCGCGCGCCATCGCAGCATGCCCCGTCCCCGTGGTGACAGGCATCGGCCACGAGCCTGACACGACCATTGCCGACCTTGTGGCCGACGTTCGCGCTTCGACCCCGACCGGCGCTGCCGAGGCGGTGTCGCCCTCGTCTGCCGAGCTGTCGGGGAACCTCGTCGCTCGTGCGCGGGCAATCCACGACGGTCTTATTCGAAGACTCGACCGCTCCCGCGTGGCCGTCGACCGCGTTGCCACCCGCCCGGTATTTAAGGACTCGTCCTATCTGCTTGGCACCGACATGCAGACTATCGATTTCCTCTCCGAGCGGCTTGTGCGCACCGAGCCTGCCCGCATAGCGCGCGAGCGCGATTCCGTCGATGCGCTCGCCGCCCGCCTCGCCCGCGCGCTTCCTGCGAACACCGAGCGAAATCGCGTGGAGCTCGCCTCGCTTACCGTCCGCATGCGCGCAGCGGGCGCAGGCATCGCGCAGCGGGACGAGGCGCGTCTCGAGACGCTTTCGGGCCGTCTCGCTTCACAAGGGAAAAGCCTGGTCGCGCCCTTCGCTCACGAGGTTGGGCTTGCTGCCTCGCGCTTGAACGACCTTTCTCCGCTTGCCGTCATTGCCCGCGGTTACGCGATTGCCCGTACTGACGACGGAGCGGTGGTTAAGAACATCGGTCAGGCACCTGTGGGCTCGAAAGTCGCCGTGCAGGTGTCGGACGGCACGCTTTCGTGCACGGTGGACGCGGCAGCGCCCGCGATGGATGTCGCATCCAAGTAGACTAACGACAGCGATTGATAAAGGAGAAACCCTATGGTAGAAGAGAAGCCGATCGAGGAGCTCACCTTCCGCGAGGCGATGGCGGAGCTCGACCGAATCGTGGGTGTGCTCGAGAGCAATTCGCTCGAGCTGGAGCAGAGCGTCACGGCCTATGAGCGCGGGGTGAAGCTGATAGCCTCGCTTAAGAAGCGCATTGACGGCGCCCAGCAGCGCATTGACGTCCTCATGGGCGAGCTGGAGAAGCCGGCGGACGACGAGGTTCGCGACACGACGCTGTCCTAGGCGCGAGCGACGGTTCTCTGCCGATAAACCTTGGACTCACCACCGTCTATCAGCGGCTTTGCGGGAACGCAGGCTTGCTTTCCCGTGCGAAAGGAAGCCTGCGTGTCCGCTTTTCGTCTCGAATGAACAGCGGAACCGCTTGCCGAATTCGAACGGCTCGCACGTGTTCTGTTTGCGGCGCATGCCTACAATTTACCAAAACGTAACGTTGTAGGAGGTTGGCTGTTGAACGTTCTGCTCATCAATGCAGGCTCGTCCTCTCTGAAGTATCAACTTGTCCACGTCGAAAATCATGCTGTCATTGCGAAGGGCATCTGCGAGCGCGTGGGCTCGGCAAACGCCTTCCACAAGCACGGAATCGACGAGAACGAAGTGGTCATCGATGCGCAGATGGCCGACCATGATGCAGCCATGGCGCTCGTGCTGGATTCGCTTATCAACAGCGACGACGCCCCCATCAAATCCCTCGATGAAATCGATGCTATCGGGCATCGCATCGTCCAGGGCGGCAAGTACTTCGACAAGTCGGTCCTCATCGACGACGACGTCATCGAGAAGATCGACGAGCTTGCCGAGCTCGCCCCGCTTCACAACAAGGCAGCGCTCATGGGTATTCGCGCCTGCCAGAAGCACATGCCGAATATTCCTATGGTCGCCGTGTTCGACACCTCGTTCTTCCAGACGCTGCCGCCGAAGGCCTACATGTACCCGCTTCCGTACGAGTATTACGAGAAGTACGCCATCCGCAAGTATGGCGCCCACGGCACGTCGCACCGCTACATCTCCGAGCGCGCAGCCGTCGTGCTCGACGAGCCGTTGGAGGACTTGAAGCTCATCACCTGCCATCTGGGCAACGGCTGCTCCATGAGCGCCATCGACCATGGCGTCGCTGTGGACACCTCGATGGGCCTGACGCCGCTCGACGGCCTCATGATGGGCACGCGCTGCGGTGCGATCGATCCGGCTATTGTGCCGTTCCTCATGGAGCACGAGAACCTCACCACCTCCGAGGTCAACGACGTTATGAACAAGAAGTCGGGTCTGCTCGGCATCTCGGGTGTGAGCAACGACCTGCGCAGCGTGCGCGACGCCTCTGAGGGCGGCAACGAGCGCGCGCAGCTCGCCTACGACATGTACTCGAACTCGGTGAAGAAATACATCGGTGCCTACATTGCCGTCATGGGCGGCGTCGACGCCATCGTGCTTACTGCAGGCGTCGGCGAGAACTGCGAGAAGATGCGCCGCATGATCTTTGCCGGCCTGCAGCCGCTCGGCATCATCCTCGACGAGGAGAAGAATCGCCAGCGCGGCTTTGAGCGCGAGATTTCCGCTGACAACTCGGCTGTGAAGATCATTATCATCCCCACCAACGAGGAGTACATGATCGCGCTCGACACCTTCCGCATCGTGGAGGAAAGCGAAATCGATCGAGATATCTAGCTCTGCAGGCAATTTCTTTTTGCGTGCGCGTCGGTTAAAAGCGCATTGGCGCTAGTGCGAGGTTGAAAAAAACAATCGGGGGGCTCACGTTTGAGCCCCCCGATTCGTTGCCGGTATAAGTGCCGGGTAAAACTTGCGCCTGAACCTACTTCATGGCCTGTGCCTGCACGCAGGTGATTGCGACGACGCCCACGATGTCATCGGCGGTGCATCCGCGCGAGAGGTCGTTCACGGGTGCGGCGAGTCCCTGGGTGATGGGGCCGTAGGCTTCCGCCTTCGCGAGGCGCTGCACGAGTTTGTACCCGATGTTGCCCGCATCGAGATCGGGGAAGATGAGCACGTTCGCGTGCCCCGCGACGCGCGAGCCGGGCGCCTTCGATTCACCCACGGAGGGCACAATGGCGGCATCGAGCTGCAATTCCCCGTCGAGCTCGAGGCTCGGGTCGAGCTCGTGGGCAATTTCCACCGCGCGCACGACCTTGTTTGCATCGTCGTTTCGCGCCGATCCCTTCGAGGAGTGGGAGAGCATTGCGACGGCGGGCTCGGTTCCCATGAGGGATTTCCACGAGCGTGCGGAGTTCACCGCGATATGGGCGAGCGCCTCGTCGTCGGGTTGCACCTCAAGGCCGCAGTCGCTGAAGATGAACGTGCCGTTTTGGCCGTACTCGCAATCGGGGACCACCATCACGAAAAACGAGCTCGCGAGCTTCACGCCGGGGGCAGTTTTTAGGATCTGCAGGCAGGGGCGCAGCACGTCGCCGGTCGAGTGGCAGGCGCCCGACACCATGCCGTCCGCTTCTCCGCACTTCACCATCATGACGCCGAAATACAAGACGTCGGAAATCTTGTCGAGCGCGTCTTCGGGCGTCATTCCCTTGTGTTTGCGCAGCTCATAGAGGCGAGTTGCGAACTTCTCGCGCAGATTCGACGTTTCGGGGTCGATGATGCGGACTCCGCGAAGCTCGCGGCCTCCCGCCTTCAGCTCCTCCTCGCGGCCAAGGACGATCACGTTGCAGGCGTCGTGCGCGATGAGCTTCTCGGCAGCTTCGAGCGTGCGGGGGTCGTTGCCCTCGGGCAGCACGATCGTCTGCTTGTCGGCCTTCGCTCGCGCGAGCATGGTTTCCAAAAACGACATGCGCATTCCTTTCTCCAGGTATACGCTGCGCATTCTACCCTTGTAAGACGGCATTTTTTGTCCCGTTTGTATGTGATGGCGTATAGGGTAGGATGTTATCGGTAGAATAATCTAGATTCGGATGCGGGCGCTCTCCATCGCGCGCGCCGTCCGAACGGGCCCGCTTACCCCGGCCCTCTTAAAACCATCACATGCGAACGAAAGGCAAAGCTCACATGGGCGTGCAGTACACACAGTTCAACGAAGTGAATATGAACGACATCGACGCGGTCGTCGTCGGCAGCGGATTTGCCGGTGGTGTCGTGGCCCGCGAACTCGCGGAGCGCGCGGGCAAGCGCGTTCTCATCATCGAAAAGCGCCCTCACATCGGCGGCAACATGTACGATGAGAAAGACGAGGCGGGCATCCTCGTGCACAAGTACGGCCCGCACATCTTCCACTCCAACGACAAGCGCGCCTTCGATTACGCGCGCCGTTTCTCCGGCTTTTTGGGATATCAGCATCGCGTGCTCGCCGATTGGTACGGAACCTATATGCCCGTGCCCTTCAACAAGAACTCGATGGAAATCGCGTTTGGCGAGGAAAAGGCCGCACGCTACATCGAGAAGCTCATCGACACCTTCGGCGACGAGCGCAAGGTGACTATCAACGAGCTGCGAGAGCAGGACGATCCCGAGCTCGCTGAGATCGCCGATTTCGTGTACAAAAACGTCTTTTTGTACTACACGCAGAAGCAGTGGGGGCTCACGCCCGAGGAAGTCGACCCGTCGGTGACGGCGCGCGTGCCGGTTTTCATCTCGCGCGATAACCGCTACTTCCAGGACGCCTACCAGGGCATGCCCGTCTTCGGCTACACGAAGCTGTTCGAGGAGATGCTCGACCACGAGAATATCCAGGTGTGTTTGAATACCGAGGCGGAAAGCGTGTTCGAGCTCGAGTTTGAAAGCGAAGCCGAGGACGCCCCGCTTTCCGCGATCAAGCTCCACGGCAAGAAGTTCGAGGGGCCCATAGTCTACACTGGCCCGCTCGACGAGCTCTTCCTCGCGCGTTTCGGGCGCCTGCCTTACCGCAGCCTCGACTTCGTGTACGAGACATTCGATAAGGAGCATGTGCTGCCGTGCGGAACCGTGAACTTCACGGTCACCGAGGACTACACGCGCATCACGGAGTTCAAGTACCTGACCGGCCAAAAGTCGGACAAGACCACCATCATGAAAGAGTACTCGCGCGCCTACGAGGACCCCAATACGCAGACTCCCTACTACGCCATCCTCTCCGATGAGAACCGCGCGCACTACGAGCGCTATCGTGCCCTCACCGCGAAGCTTCCGAACTTCTACCCGCTGGGACGCTTGGCCGAGTACCGCTACTACAACATGGACAAGATCATCAGCCTCGCGCTCGAGCTTTCCGACAAGCTGGTTGAGGAGTAGCTTTCATGAAGACCATCTCGTTCGCGGTGCCGTGCTACAACTCCGCCGCCTACATGGACAAATGTATCGAGTCGCTTTTGGCCTGCGGTGACGACATCGAGATTATCATCGTTGACGACGGCTCGACCAAAGACGACACCCCCCAGAAGGCTGATGCTTGGCAGGAGGCCCACCCGGGCATCATTCGTGCCATCCATCAGGAAAACGGGGGCCATGGTGCTGCCGTGAACACTGGCCTCGCTGCCGCTGAGGGGTTGTACTTCAAGGTCGTAGACTCCGATGACTGGCTCGATGAGAACGCGATGCGCCAGGTCATGGCCTATCTTCGCTCGCAGCTCGAGCGCGATCATGCAACCGACCTCGTTATCGGCAACTACGTTTACGAGAAGGTGCACGAGGGCACGCGCACGGTGATGGGATACTTCAACGTGTTTCCGACCGAGGAAGAGTTCGGTTGGAAGGACGTGAAGCATTTTCGCCAGAGCCAGTACCTGCTCATGCATTCGGCCATCTATCGCACCGAATTGCTTCGCGAAACCGGCCTGAAGCTTCCCGAGCACTGCTTCTACGTGGACAATATCTTCGTGTACGTTCCGCTGCCGTTCGTCGACACCATGCGCTACCTCGATGTCGACATGTACCGTTACTTCATCGGGCGCGAGGACCAAAGCGTGAACGAGAGCGTCATGATGGGACGCATCGACCAGCAGCTTCGCATCACGCGCTTCATGATCGACGCGGTGCGTCTGCCCGACGATGTCGTGGAGCCGAAGCTTCGCCGCTACATGTTGAACTACCTGTCCATGATGATGTGCATCTGCTCTATCTTCTGCCGCATGATCGGAACGCTTGAGGCGGACGAGAAACGTCATGCCATCTGGGAGTATCTGAAGGAGAACAACCCGGGCGCATATGGTGCGGTTCGCCGCAGCGCGCTCAATGTGGGAACGAATCTGCCCGGCGAGCTCGGTCGTTCGCTTGGCATCTCCGGATACCACCTCGCGCAAAAGGTGTTCAAGTTCAACTAACACACCTGCGGGTCGGATCGGCTCTGCGCTTGTAAGTTGGTGTTTGGCTCCTGATGATATAGCCTGCGAAAGCCGTCTTCGGGCGGCTTTTAGCGTCTTTGCGCCCTGCTTCTCTCGCTCCCGCTCCGCGTTTTTCCTCTCAGGCTCTGCTTTTACGCATTCGTGTTCATATCCTTACCTTTACTTGATATAGCTGAACACTTCCCGTATCCTGATTCGAGTTCAAGATTCACGATTGAGGCGCGGGGCTCTAGGCTGCCTTGTGCTTTTTCGCATATAACTTGGAAGGACACTCCCTATGCTTTCCCGCTCGGAATTCGATGTGATGCTCGCTTTGAAGAAGACGCCTACGGCCTCGCAGCGCGCGATTGCCTCGGAGTGCGGTATGTCGCTCGGCACGGTGAACGCGGTTGTTAAATCGCTTGGCGATCGCGGCCTCGTCGAGGGCGGGACACTTACGGCAGAAGGCGAAGACGAGCTTTCCCCCTATAAGGTGCGCAACGCCGTTATCATGGCGGCGGGCCTCTCGTCGCGTATGGCGCCGCTTTCCTACGAATGTCCAAAAGGCGTGCTCAAAGTTCGCGGCGAGGTCCTCATCGAGCGCCAAATCCGCCAGCTCAAGGAGGCGGGCATCGATGACATCACGGTGGTCGTCGGGTTTAAGAAGGAAGAGTTCTTCTATTTGGAAGACCTCTTCGGTGTGAAGATCGTCGTCAATACCGACTATGCGACGCGCAACAACCATGCGACGCTGTTCCAGGTGCGTGACATCATCGGCAACACCTACATCTGCTCGTCGGACAATTACTTCGCGAGCAACCCCTTCGAGCGCTACGTCTACGACTCGTATTACGCCGCGGTCTTCGAGGAGGGCGAAACCGACGAGTACTGCCTTCAGACGAAGGGCCGCGACAGGCGCATCACGGGTGCTGTCGTCGGCGGGTCGCACTCGTGGGTCATCATGGGGCACGCGTACTGGACGCGTGACTTCACCTGCGATTTCATGCGATTCCTTTCCCAGGAGTACCATCTCACCGAGACAGTTGGTAAGCTTTGGGACGATATCTTCCTCGAGCACGCCGACGAGCTTCGTATGTACATGCGCCCCTACGAGAAGGGCGAGATCCGCGAGTTCGACTCTCTCTACCAGCTGCAGGATTTCGACCCGCTGTTCATAGAGAACGTGGCCTCGAACGTGCTCGACAACATCTGCGCGACGCTCAACTGCCAGCGCGGCGACATCTCGAACGTAAAGCCTATCAAGAAGGGGCTTACGAACCTCTCCTTCTACTTCGAATGCCGCGGCGAGGCGTTCGTGTACCGACATCCGGGCGCCGGCACCGACGAGATCATCAACCGCCAAGCCGAGACGTATGCGCTCAAGATTGCCTCTGACCTGGGGCTCGACTCGTCGTTCGTCTACGAGGACCCCAATCTCGGTTGGAAGATTTCCCGCTATATTCCCGATTGCGTGCCGTTTGACTACGGCAACGACGAGCATGTGGGACGTGCTTTGAGCCTCGTGCGGCGTTTGCACGAGAGCGGCGCGGATTCCCCCTGGTCGTTCGACTTTTACGATGAGGCGTGCAATATCGAGTCGCTGCTTGCGGCCGAGGACTGGTCGTTCCCTGCAGACTTCTTCGAGGTCAAGAGGAAAATCGAGCGGCTTGTTCCGCTTGTTCGCGCAGGATCGGGAGCGCCAGTTCTTTGCCATAACGACTTCTACGGCCCGAACATTCTCGTGCATGGCGACGGGCTGTGCCTCATCGATTGGGAATATGCTGCGATGGGCGACTACGGCTGCGATTTTGGCAATTTCGTTGCGCAGGGGGTGGGCTACAGCGTTGAGCGCGCGAAGCAAGCCGTCCCTCTGTACTTCGGGCGCGAGGCCACTGCAGACGAGGTGTTCCACCTGATCGCCTGCACGGCGATCGTCGGGTGGTACTGGTATGTGTGGGCCATGCACCGCGAGCTCAAGGGGGCTCCGGTGGGCGAGTGGTTCTACGTCTGGTACCGATCGGCGAAAGATTATGCGGAGGCGGCGCTTTCCATGGCGCAGGCGGTCGGGATGCCGACGACGGGCGCCGGTGCGCTTTCGTATGAGGAGTTCGTCGTGCTCGCTCAAGCTGAGGCGAAGATGCGCGGCACCGTACATCCCGAGTCCATCGACGACGCCTCACGCGATGCCGTGTTCGCCCGCCTTTGCGAGGATGGACTGCTTGCGGACGGCGCGGCAACCCCGCGCGGTCTTGCGGCGCTCGAGCCGTATCGTGCGAAGCGGGCCGTGCTTTTGGCCGCTGGTTTCGGCAGCAGGCTTCTTCCCGTCACGGTGAACACCCCCAAACCGCTTGCTCGCGTCCATGGAGTGCGTATCATCGACCGCCTGATCGACGCGGTCATGGCCGCCGGGATCGACGAGATCTACATCGTGCGCGGGTATCTGGCGGAGGAGTTCGACCAGCTTCTTAGCAAGTATCCTAACTTGCACTTCATCGACAACCCGTTGTTCGACCAGACGAACAACATTTCGTCGGCAGTGGCTGCATGCGGGCATTTCGAGCGCGCTTACGTCTTCGAGAGCGATTTGTTCCTCACGAACCCGACACTGGTGAGCAAATATCAGTATCAGTCGAACTACCTGGGATTCCCCGTCGAGAGAACCGATGACTGGTATTTCGACGCAGACGGCGAGGGCGTTATCGAGTGCTTGGCGAAGGGCAAGGACGCCCCGTGTTGGCAGATGGTCGGCCTGTCGTATTGGACCGCGGCGGACGGGGCGCGGCTTGCGCGAGACATCCCCGAGGTGTTCGAGCGCGACGATGCCAGGCAGATCTTCTGGGACGACGTGGCGATCGTGCGACGACCGGAGGAATACTCCGTGCATGTGCGCCGCTGCAGCCCCGACGATATTTTGGAGATCGACGATTTCGACGATCTGCGCCGCATCGATCCCGCATACGTCGTGCGCCACAAGGACGCCTAGCGGCTATAATCGGGGAACTCAAGCAAAACGAACCGCGCATGGACGTTGCGCGCAGCTTTTAGGGAAAGGGGCCATCGCATCATGACTCAATCGGGGAAGGCGCCCGCCCGCTCGGCGTTTGCGCTCGCGATCGATGTGGGGAACACCCTTACGCGCTTCGGGCTGTTCGAGGGCAATGAGCTTGCTTCGACCTGGTGCGCAACGACGCGCCCTGTCATTACTGTCGACGAGGCCCATGCCATGCTGCGCGAGTTCTTCCACATCCGAGGGTTCTCCAGCGGTCCACGCGAGATTTCGATTGAGCGCGCCATCGTGTCGTCGGTCGTGCCTTCAATCACCGATGCGTGGGTGCAGGCCGCTCACGCGGTGAGCACATCGCGCCCGCTCGTCGTGGGGCCTGGCCTGAAAACGGGACTCAAGATGCGCTTCGACGATCCAGGCGAGGTTGGCTCCGACCGTATCGCCGACATGGTCGCTGCGAAGGAACTCTTCGGCTTCCCCCTTATCGTCGTCGACTTCGGGACGACGACGAACTTCGAGGTCCTCGATGAGGGCGGCGCGTTTGCGGGCGGTATTATCGCGCCTGGCCTGCGCCTTTCCCTTTCGGCGCTCTCTTCCGCCGCAGCGAGGTTGTCCATGGTCGAGATGAAGGCGCCGGCCTCTATCGTCGGCACCAACACCCGCACAGCTATTCAGTCGGGCGCCGTCATGGGCGAGGTCGCGCGCATCGACGGCCTCATCGATATGATCTGGCAGGAGATGGGATGTGCCGGCGGCGTCGTCATGTCGGGGGACGATGCCTCGGCGCTTGCCGCCCTGTGCTCTCACGAGGCGCAGGTCGAGCCCGACTTGACCCTTCTCGGCCTCGGCATGCTCGAGCGATTGAACCGGCGCAGGTAGGTTCCCTATGTCGAACGCTCTTGCCGAATCGCTCCTGCAGCCGTGGGAAGGCCCGGCGATCCTGCTCGTCGACCTCGACGCCTTCTTCGCGTCCGTCGAGCAGCTCGACCATCCTGGCTGGCGCGGAAAGCCTGTCATCGTCGGTGGCGACGCCGACAAGCACGGGGTCGTCTCGACGGCGTCCTACGAAGCGCGCGCCTTCGGTGTCCACAGTGCCCAGCCTGCATCGGTTGCACGGCGGCTGTGTCCTGATGCCATCTGGACGCACGGGCACTTCGACCGCTATCGCGAGATGTCGGAAACCATTATGAGCATCCTGCGGGACGAGACCCCACTCGTGCAGCAGGTGAGTATCGACGAGGCGTTCGTGGATGTCTCTCCCACCAAGGTGAATACGGAGCATCCTGCGCGCATCGCTGAGCGCATCCAATCGCGCGTCGAGGCGCTCGGCGTTACATGCTCGGTGGGCGTGGGCACGTCGAAGACGATTGCGAAAATCGCCTCCGACATGGACAAGCCGCGTGGGCTCACTGTCGTTTACCCAGGATGTGAGCAGGGATTTCTCGCGCCGCTGCCCGTGCGGAAGATGAGCGGCGTGGGCGCCGTCGCCGAGCGCGAGCTTATAAGCCACGGTGTGCGCACGTTGGGGGACCTGGCCTTGGCGGACGAGTCGCTTTTGCGCCGCATTTTCGGGAAGAATGCGATCGTGATGCGCACCCGCGCGCAGGGCGGCGACATGACGCCCGTTGAGGAGGGGGAGGCCGCGAAGTCGGTATCGAACGAGATGACGTTCGCGAAAGACCTCACATCGCGCGTCGATGTGGAGGCAGCGATCGCCACGATGGCGGCGAAGGTAGGCCGCCGTCTGCGCAAGAAGGGGCTCGCGGGCCGCACGCTTTCCCTCAAGCTGCGCTTCGGCGACCGCTCGGTTCGCTCGGTCCAGAAGCGCCTTCCTGCTCCGAGCGACGACGAGCTCGCCTTCACCCCGCTTCTCTATCGCATGGTCGATGAGGTGTGGTGCGAGGGGATTCCTGTTCGCCTCCTCGGCGTGGGGATGAGCGGGTTTCGCGAGGATGAATACGTTCAGGATACGCTGTTTGACGTCGCGCGCGAGGCACCTACGACGCTCGATGCGGAGCCCGTCATCGTCGACGACGTGAAGCGCCGCGGTCTGCTTGACGCTACCGATGCTTTGCGCGACCGCTTTGGGGAAGGCGCCGTGCGGTTCGGGCACGAGCTGCGCAACGAGGGGAACACGACGGGCACGGGTGCTAAGAACCCTGACGATTACAAGTAAGGTTTGCGGTTGTGTTGCAGGGGCGCCTGCGACTGGCTGCGCGGGCGTCTGCGGCATATTCCCCGATTTTCACCACAATGCCGTATACTTCTTCTTGGAGGAAAACGACTCGCGCTTGGGGGTGCTTGCACGAGTCTTGTCAAGAAAGGATAGCCATGGATTTCGAGATCGTCACCGACTCAAGCTGCAACCTGAAAGAGGAAATGATCGACGAGTTCGGTCTCCACGTGCTTCCGCTGACGTTCATGGTCGATGGTGAGCAGCGCCAAAGCTACCTTAAAGGCCAGGTCACCGATTTACAGCAGTTTTACACGATGATGCGCGAGGGCAAGGTCATCACGACTTCGCTTCCCAATCTGGCCGATTCCGAAGCGCTTTTGCGTGGCCTTCTGGAAGCGGGGCGAGATGTTCTTTACCTGGGATTCTCGAGCGGCCTTTCGGGAACGTACGAGGCAATCTCGCTTCTGTGCAACCAGCTTGCCGCCGAATTTCCCGAGCGCAAGATTTTCTCCGTCGATACGCTTGCCGCGTCGGGCGGCGAAGGCCTGCTCGTATGGCATGCGGTTCAGAAGGCGCGTGAGGGCCTCTCGATCGAGGAGCTTCGCGACTGGGTGGAGCAGCATAAGCTCAACCTGGCGCACTGGTTCACCGTCGACGACCTCATGTTCCTGTGGCGCGGTGGACGCGTCTCGAAGACAAGCGCCTGGGCGGGCACGCTTTTGAATATCAAGCCCGTCTTGCACGTTGACGATGAAGGCCACCTCATTCCTATGGAGAAGGTTCGCGGTCGCAAGAAATCCCTGAATGCGCTCGTCGATCACATGGAGAAATCTGCCATTCCGCCCGTTGCCGACCAGATGGTCTTCATCACGCACGGTGACTGTCTTGAAGATGCCGAATACGTTGCCAACAAAGTGCGCGAGCGCTTCGGCGTGCGCGACGTCGTCATCAACTACGTCGACCCGGTCATTGGTGCACATTCCGGTCCGGGCACGATGGCCCTGTTCTATATGGCGGAAAGCCGCAATTAGCGATTATGTCCGCCCCTGCAATGCCTGCGACCACCCGTCGCACGCTCCATTACTTCTGGCTGGTCACGCGCTCGCATTTCGGCCTGTTCGCAGGGCTTGTCGTCTCCACGCTTGCCTATGTTGCCCTGCTTTCGTACGCGAATCCCTACCTCATGTCCATGGTGGTCGATCAGGTGAGCGCGAACCCCGTTGCTGCTGACGAGGTGTTCGCCGCGTTCGGTCCCTTCGCGCTCGCGCTCGTCGCCGTGAACGTGCTCGGCCAGGCGGCGAGCAAGCTGCAGGACTACTGCATGTACCGTCTGCAGATTGCAGCGTCCTACGACCTTGCCACGATGAGCTTCGACGCGCTGTGCAACCAGTCGATGTCGTTCCATTCGAACCGCTTTGGCGGAACGCTCGTGAGCCAGACGTCGAAGTTCATGAGTGCTTACCAGCTCATCTTGGAGACGCTGTCGTTTCCCTTTTTGCCGGTGCTTTGCTCGGTCGTGTTTACCTGCGCTGTGCTGATTCCGCGCGTGCCTGTTTACGTTGCCGTCCTGATGGTGCTGCTCGCGATATACGCCTGCGTGTCCTACTATATGTACAAGCGGATTCTCGGGCTGAACGAGAAGGCCGCGAGTGCGCAAAACCAGCTGTCGGGAGAGCTGTCTGATTCAGTCGCGAACATCCTCGCTGTGAAGACCTACGGACGCGAGGATTACGAGCGCGCGCTTTTCGACGAGGCGAACCGCTGCGTCGTCGAGCGCGACAATCGGCGCATGCGCGCATCGCTTGCGCGCGGCATCGTCACGGCGTGCATCGCCGTGGTCATCATGAGCGCGGTCACCGTCTTCATCATCGGGGGGAACGCCTGGTACGGTATCACGCCCGGCACGCTCGTGCTCATGTTCACCTACACCTATACGGTGACGAACCAGTTCAACTTCATCAACAACGGTTTGCAGAAGATGAACCGCGCGTTCGGCGACGCGAGCGGGATGACGCAGGTGCTCGACGAGCCGCGGCTCGTGGCCGATCTTCCTGGCGCTCCCGATCTGCGGGTGAGCAACGGGGAAATCGACTTTCGCGATATCGGGTTCTGGTATACCGACGGTTCGGCGACAACGCGCGTGTTTGAGGATTTCAACTTGCATATCGCCCCAGGTGAGCGAGTTGGCCTTGTCGGTATGAGCGGGGCTGGCAAGACCACCTTGACGAAGCTGTTGCTGCGCCTTTCCGATATCCAGGAGGGGAGCATTCTCGTGGATGGGCAGGACATCGCTCGCTGCACGCAGCAATCGCTTCGCCGCCAGATCGCCTACGTCCCCCAAGAGTCGCTGCTGTTCCATCGCACGATCGCCGAGAACATAGCCTACGGCCGCCCCAACGCGACGCCTGAGGAAATCCGCGAGGCGGCGCGGCTGGCGAACGCGCTCGAGTTCATCGAGCGGCTGCCTGAAGGTTTCGACACGATCACTGGCGAGCGCGGCGTGAAACTCTCGGGTGGGCAGCGCCAGCGCGTGTCGATTGCGCGCGCCCTTTTGGCTGACTGCCCTGTGCTCGTGCTCGACGAGGCCACGAGCGCGCTTGACTCCGAGAGCGAGCAGCTTGTCCAGGATGCGCTTTCGACGCTCATGCGCGGGCGCACGTGTATCGTGGTGGCGCATCGCTTATCGACGGTGGCAAGCCTCGATCGCATTGTCGTTCTGGACGACGGGCGCATTGTGGAGGATGGCCCGCATTCCGAGCTTGTGGCTCAAGGCGGGGAATACGCCAACTTATGGGAGCGCCAGACGGGTGCCTACCTGGAATGACCTCGCGTTTCTCGGTGCTTCTCGCCTAGCAAGAAAAGTTTAGTATCCTGTTGGGATTTCGTGTCGGGGCGCGCGCTGTAGGATGATTCCCTCCTTATCGGTGCAGGGCCTTATAGTATGGCACCTATGGATACAAGAAGTGCGAACAGATACGGCTTTCT